>ENA-UOOA01001056-UOOA01001056.1-human-gut-metagenome-genome-assembly--contig:-P61old-NODE-1056-length-48328-cov-5.961614_pt1 | contig 48328 bp, 54 predicted proteins | sample MGYA00242467_ERZ724014 | MGnify/ENA metagenome assembly ERZ724014 | reverse complement strand
TATAAAAGTTTTCTCTTTTAAATTTGCCCTTAAACAAAAATTGTAATTATTCCTAACCCCAATATCAAAATTTTTTATTTTTATTTTTTCAAACCCTTTATCTTTCAATCTTTTATTGAACTTGCATGCAGCAATTATATACAAAATATGTGAATTAGTATCTGGATCTTGATATTGCCCATTAATTAAAAAATGGTAGTTTCCTTTTTCCTTCTTATACAACTCGCATACATTCTCCGTAAAATTTCCACATGAAACATCCTGCAAAACACAATGATTTTCATTATATGGACATTCAATTTTGTTATCTAAAACACCTTCTACTATATGGTTTCCCCACTTTGCCATATCTTCTATTTCTTGCTTTGTCATTAATACTTTCCCCTACTTTTTTATTTATTGTTATTAACTTCATATTCCTCAATCGGCAACCATGCCCATACATAATCTAAGTCTATGATGCCACCACGACTTTGTCTAAATTCACCAGGTGCTCCGTCTTTTGTTGCCAAAGTACCAGTATCCCAACATCCTGCCGATAAATGTCCTGTCCTTTCAACAATCAGACACACTTCAAAATCATCTGGTAAATCCCCATCCATGACATAATGGAAATCCTTCAATTCTACTGAAAGTTTTTGATGAAAATGGCACTCATCGTCAATATTAACAGCGATTGATTTACGTGGAAAAGGTGGAAAAGTACAGACGACCTTTTCTTGATCTTCTGCGTTTTCCATCCGTTGCATTTGTTGACACTCCCTACATTTCATCTTATCCCCTCCAAATACTCAATTATTTCAATTCTGCATCTATCCTCTTCATTATCTCGCATCTTTCAGCTGTCATCAATTAATTTCTATTATATCCATTATTATTTTGACATTTTTGTTAATGTTTTGCTATTTTCTTTCATTTTCACCTCTTCCCATTCAACCACAAGTTGAATGATTTTTCTCCTGAACCTGTTATACTTCAATATAAGGAATACAATACGTTGCACTATAGATGACAACTTTATAAATATGAAAGGTATGGGATAACGATGAGTAAATACAGAGAACCCCCTTGCAAATATTACATCAGCCACGGTGAATGTGCCAAAGGTCGCGATGCCGAACACAAAACCTATTGCCAGCATTGCGATAAATACTACCCACGCGCCAAAGTTCACTATATCAATAAGAAGCGCCAATACAATGAACGCCAGCGCAGCCAAATCACCCCCTGACACCCAACCGTGCCAGGGGATGATTCACTTTATTGATTCAATTCTTTGGCGAAGGTCTCATAATTGGACGTATCTCTTGGTGAGCAGTAGATGGCCAATTCTATGGTTTCAAAATCATGGATATGTGCTTCAATGGCTGCATGCATGGCTTTGGCCACCAATTTCGGAGGATTGGCAAAGGCGCCACAACCAAAAGCCCCCAGAATCACAACCTCTGATTCCAGCCATCTGGCCATATCCAGAATGCGATGAATCCGCTTCTGATAATTTTCATACAGCATCTGATCTGTCACTTTCTTTTCCCAATCCCGATCACGCTGTGACAGTAATCTCAAATTTGGTGCTGCACAACTGATCACATCCACATCAAACCACTCATTTTCCGGCAATGCGACAGGCATAGCTGTATCCTGCTTAAATACAGTGACACCTCTGGTAAGGATACAGTCATCGTTGTATAAAGCATCTATCTCTCCCGCTTTTAATACCCATTTATGCTTTTTGTGAAATGCATGCGTAATGGCATTGACTGACAGACATTCATATAACGTACTTGTTCGGCACAGACATTCTTCCTGCGCACTGGAACCTTTTTTCACACCGCCACCAGGATTCGTTGCCGAAGCAAAGTTGAGTACACAGACACGTTTGCCTTTATAAGCGGATGCCGCTTCAAAACTTCTTTTTTTAGATACAATCACCTCCGCCTTTTTCCCAGTGTCATGTGGCAGTGGTTTCAAATACTGCGCTGCATTTTCATCCGTAACCACCCGGTTATGTTGCCTGGAATAATTGATACTATTCATCAATCTCTGATTCGTATGGCACATAGATAAGGTATCTTCAAATATGTTAATCAATTCTACTCTGGACATTTTATTCACCCCTTGCATGTATTAAAAATTAATCTTTATCCTTGTCATATAAATCTATCTCAGCTTGCAGCTCATCCATTTCTACACTGATTTTGTCTTTTTCCATCTTTGAAAAAATGTGTACTCGCATATCTACAATTGCCTGTGCCTGGCATTCCTGAAATCCAAACAGATTCTGCAGCGATTCCTTTGCCGTCCAAACATCTTGTGACTCATTGATCACAGATAGTATTAAATCATAATTATTTTGCGCCCACCTTATTGCTTCTAAGATAGTCAATCTTTCCCTTTTTCGGGCTAAACGCTCTGTAAAATCATCAGCCATTTCCCATACTCCTAATACCACTGTAAAAATTTCGACTAATCTGATTCCTCAATCGGAAATTGGTTGTACTGCAATCGTTTCAGCAGTTCTTCATCCTCCATAGAAAAGAAATCACAATTTCCACACACATTCAACAGGAGCTGTCCAAGCCTCATATCCGGATATTGCTTCCATACTATCTCTAATTTTGTAAGAATCTCCCGGATTCGTTCTGGCTTTCTTCCTGTACCTGAAAAAAGTGTATTCGATTCACGTTCATACAACACCTGTTTGATGTATTCCAGGAATCCTTTTCGTGGATCACCTTCATCAAGTGCCGCATATTCCAGCTCTGTAGGGCAGACATGCTCATGTGAAAAAACGGACAAATACTTATTCCCGTTAAACATAAGATTGACTGCAACCTGGAAATCTGAATAGTCGCCTTTTCGAGCCAAATCGCAATATTTTTCTTCCTCTGCATCATCCATCGGGCCATCCACAATCCCAAGCAATTCTGTGCCCACGATATGTACAATATCTCCCTGTCGATACAATAACGGCAAATCCACATACCGGTCTTCAAAGCGATTTTTCACTCCTGTTTCATTTTGCTCAAAATCCAGACCTTCATTTTTCTCATGTAACCACAAAATTTTATGAAGATATCCCTGTTCATCAAATTCAACAGCTCCAAATACACCATTCGTATCTCCTGCCTGTTTCTTACATGCAAATAATGCTTTCTCAATCCGAAATAGATTTCCTTCTTTTTTGCCGTCTAAATATGCTGCCTCAAAACTGAGATAGATACCTTCAGTACTGTATCTGCCTTCATAAGGTACTGACAATTTGTAATAAGCATTACCATTACATTGCTTATATGCCTCATAAAATCTGTGATCTCTGTCCAGTCGTTCTGTAATCTGCCTCTGCAAGTTCGGATCTTCTGTCCGCTTTTTTAGTTCTAATAATGCAAAAATTTTCTCCGTGTGTGACATACCTGGTGCATGATAGATCAATGTCACTTTGTCCCAATCCGACACGATCACACCATTTTCTTCTATAAACTTTTGGTAATCTTTAGACCTTATATAATCCATTTTCTTTACACCCTTTAGCTATTTTCATTCTCTTGACCATGCCAAAGAATTATCCAATCATCCTGTTGTGCATGATCTGGTTTTGATAGATCACCACTTTGTTTAAAACAAATTTCATTTCTAGCAACACAGTATTGAACACAATCCATATCCGTTGTGCACAAATCATTTTCACTATCATTTAGAAGCACTACATCTTTACGAATATGATTGTCCTGAATAATTTTCTCTAGAAGTTCAAAAGTCATCATCATTCCTCATCCGAATAAAACCGCTCTCCAGTTTCGATACACATGCAAGCCAATCGTCCACTTTCAAATCCACTCCCACAATCCATAAGATACACATTCGACTTATCATTTTTCCATATCGAACACGACATTTCATCTAAAGAGACTAATTTGTGTTTCGCCCAGACGACACTACTGGCAGGCGTATGTCCCACAAATGAAATGTAACCATCAATGCCATAAAGAAAATAGTAATCAAGCGAACTGTTACCCATCAAGTAATATCCCCTTTTATGAATCACTGCCGGATGGGAAGTCATTGCATGGGCAAATAGATAGGATTTGCCATCAATTATCATTTCTTTTTGAAGCGGCAACTGTTGGATCTGTTCTGCTATATGAAGCATATCCGCTTGTGTCAGTCGCTTTCGCATCATTTCAAAAGTATTATACGCATAAGGCACCATCTTTCGGCGTTTGCGTTCAGATTGTGCGTAATATTTCTGTACATAATCTGCCAGCCACTGGTCATGATTACCTCGTATCCATGTCAGCTCTCCCTGAATACCAGATAACATGAAATACACTTCTACCGGATCCGCTTCTGTACCACCGCGATCAAAAATGTCGCCCAGAACTATCAACGAATCTTGCGGTTTTATCTTTATCTGATTTAAAATACTTTGAAGTTTCTTCGCTTCATTGTGAATATCTCCGATTACATAATGCATTTTCTTCTCCTTCCCAAATGCTTTTAATCCATAAGATCCTCTGGTTTTTTTGCTTCTTCCAGTCTCTTTTCTAACAAGCTTTTTCTCCGACATACATCGGCATATTCCCGTGCATATTTCAATACCAGTTCCGGACAAAATATTTTTCCCATACTTTTATGACTAAGATAATCTCCCATCGCTTCCATTGCATATCTCAGTGCCTGTCTTTTGGGATTGTCTTCTATATATGGCGGAAATTCAACGTCCAGATACAACGGATTGATATGTTCATGCGACCAGATGCCAGATTCGGTAAGCCTGCTGCAAATAACCTGATCGTCCGAGAAATCTACATACCATTGGTTTTCTTCTATGCGCTGCCAGTAACGATTCCAGTCTTCTTCTCCTTCTCCAAGAATATAATACTCACCATCTCTTACATCTTTAACTGGTAATCCTACTTGTAGCTCATTTTTTTAAAGCTCTCTCTCATCCACTGTGAAGGCACTAATTCAAACATCTTATTTCTTCTCCCATCCTCAATTCTGCCGTGCTGTGTGCATCGCATCCATAGATGATTTTCGCATCCGCCGGCACCAGTTTCCAAAACTCCGGCCTGTTCTCCTTGGACTGCAATCTGCACATTGATCTGGTATTCTTTTCTAAGTAAATGTTGCGATTCATGGCAATCTTAATCATCAGCTCTGAAATCCTGTCAAATGCCTCACACCAGTGGGTGTGTGCCTTAAATATTCGATCCGGATGCGCCACTACGTCAAAGAGTCCTGTATTCATTCCCTTAAGCGTCGCATTGCCCAATCCGAAATAGGCCATTTCAGAATCATGAAAAAAGTACTGACCTCTGGATTCTTCATAATGATGCTGGCCAAGCATCAGCATATCGATTTCTTTATTCGCCCGCAATTCCTCGTAATAATCTCTGAAGGACGGCAGATATTCTATTTCCAACCCCGTTTTAACTGTAATTTTATGACGATATTTTTCTTTTAAATATTTCAGTGACGCAAGATAGCTATCCAACTGTTCATAGGGCATGCAATTCGTAAAGGGATTCCCAGGAAATGGGGCATGGTCCGTAAAAATAATATATTTTGCACCCATTGCCACCGCTTTCCTGATATAGGCTTCATCCTGTTCATCGCTCGCATGCCCACACCGCCAGGTATGGACATGAAATAGATAGTTATACATCTCTGCCCTCTATTTGATCTATTTTCTTTTTCACATTTTCATAGTATGCATCATTCCAATCCCAGGTATAATCCTCGTCATATTCTGTCAATATGCTGCCGTCTCCTTTTCCCAAATCATAGACTTCATTATCCTCATTGACGAAAACACCTCGAATACCATATAAATCTACCAGATGTTCAAATGTTCCAATCGCAAACAGCCACTGGCTGGTTTTTGGTAATGCATAGGCATCTGCCAGCTTGCACGGTTTCTTTTCAAATTGTCTTTTTAAATCCAATAGTGTATGGTCGATTCGGTCTCCAAATACAGATGCCCGGGACATGTTAATGCCATTCATCTCCTGTGGAAAGAAAAAGATAGAGCGCTTTCTGTAATGTTCATACGTATCAATCATCTTTTCTGAAAATCCGTATTTTTTATAGATTCGTCGGATTGACAATAAACCATCTGCAGAGCACGGCACATCGGCTATCGATTCGTTCCAGTATCCATCCGGATCCAGATAAAATGCGTAGATCATGCGCCAGATCCATGCTTCATCATTGAAACCACTATCTAACATAAACAGATGCAGCAGATCTTTCATAACATCCACATTAAACTGATGCACCTGCGCGTATGTTTTTAATCCATCCGCGCAATGTACACGAATATTTTCACCAAATACTTCTTTTAAAATTTTATCTGACACATAAGTTCCTTTGTATTTTTCATAAAATGCGCTCTTTTTGTATAATCCTAAGATCTGTTCCTTTTCCATATGATTTTCTTCCCTTCTGCAATTTTCCAATATGCTGAATTTAAAATTCTTTGATATATTCCATAAATAAAATTGTCTCTGTCGCTGGGGTTTTGGCTGCAAATTGCGCCCGTTCGATACCATTTGTCAGCAACAACCGTTCCCAGATTTTTGAATATTGTCTGAAATCGAACTCGTTGTCATCCAAGATGACATATTCTTCGATTTCAGGATGATTTTTCAAATACTTTGCGATGCCTGCGCCCCTGTCATAGTATCGTCCTTCTGTCTTTTCTGAAATCATCAGGCCATATTTTTCCAGTTTAGAAACCAAATACACATAATCATCCGCTGTCGGTTTCAGATCTTTCCAGTCCGAAGAAAGAACAATGTCCCCAGCACCCATCATATGCATGACATTGGATAAAAGTTCAACACGCGCATCATCAATCCCCTGATAACCATCTGGTGTTTTCTGAACTGTCGTTCTGGAATTCAGGACACCATCCACATCAAGAAACACAACAAATCTTTGATTTTTCATTCCTTACTTTCTCCTTTTTTGAATCCAATCCACTTGACAGTTCATACTATACCATTCTGATTACAGTAAGTACTTACGCCATTTTGTCCATTTTCTTCAAAAGATTATGACATCTTTGCGCAATTGCATCTTTAACTTCTTGTGGCCCCAGAACTTCCACAACATCTGAGTACTGCATTGCCCAGTTGACCATGGCATTTTTACTGCATTTCACAGTCACCACATCATGCTGTGCATCAGAGGGTCTGAGCCTCTTAAAATTATCTCCAAACCAATCCACCATCATGGTGTACCGATCATTTGGGATTTTTAAACGCACTGTAACTGGCGCATCATAGAACATGTTCAGATGTTCTTCCATATATTGTCTGACACTCCATGGCTCAGACATGCCTTCAACTTCTTTTTTGGAACGTGCCTTTTCTTCCAGCAATTGTACATCGCTCATCAAATCCAGGCGCCAGATAGAAAGATTGTTATACCATCCCAGATTGCCAACCATATAGTACTTGCCATTATAGGCCAGAATGTGATACGGAGTGGCCACATAATGTCTGGGATGACCATTTTTATCCATAGATGGATTCAGTTTTCTTTCAGCATTATAACCATTGAATACAATCGTATTGATTGCTTCGTCTCCAAAACCATTGTCATATCCATCACACAACGCATACGCTTCATCGATAAATAACACACCGCCCTGAGCTTCCTTGAATTTTTTCCGTACCAGAGGTGCCGTTGCACCCACATGCTGTCCTACCAGATCTGCGCGTCCGACTTCTATAAAATTGCCTGTTGACAATATTTTTTCATCTTTCATGATTTCCGCAAATAACCGGGCAACCGTTGTCTTGGCTGTTCCGGGATTACCGGTAAAGACCATATGCAGCGATGCATTCTCCCTTGAAAGTCCTTGCTCTGTATATAATTTATTGAGCTTATAGCTGGCAATGGCTTTTCGAATCACCTTCTTGACAGATTGTAACCCGATCATTGCCTCCAGTTCTTTTCTGGCTGTACCGGCCACTCGCTCTTTCTTTGTTCCTTCATTCAACATACCAATGTCTTCTTTCGTCAACTGAAAAAGCGCTTTTTTGTTGATGGATTCCGGCGCTTCTTTTGTGGAAAGTAACCGGACCGACTGTTGGGCAATCACACGTTCCAGAAAATTACGGACATAACGACCATTGCCAAAATCATCCACATGACACGCTTTTTCAAATACATAATGCGCCTCTTTCATCACTTCTTCTGATGCCTTAAAACCACGTTCCGTAAGCATCATCCGGAAGATCTCTGTCAATTCATCCGCTGTATAATCCGGGAAATCAATCCAATATGGAATTCGACTTTTCAATCCCTCATTGATCGCCATAAAGTTTTTCATTCGTTCATTGTAACCGGCTAAAACGACGATGACATTGTCTCTTTGATTTTCCATTTCCTGCAAGAGCACCGTCACGGCTGTATCACTCGTGATTGCATAAGCTTCATCTATGAATAGCACACCACCTTTCGCTGCCTGAAATGACTCCCGGATGGCACTTACACAACAAATTCCATTTAAATCCATACCACCTCGTTCCACGAATGCACCGCTTTTTAGAATTTCTTTCTCTTTCGCAATGCCTGCAAATAACCGGGCCACTGTGGTTTTGGCACTTCCGGGATTGCCGCCAAAAATCATATGCATTGTTCCGGACTGGTAATCTTTTCCTTTTCGCTTTTTGCGTTCTTTCTCAACAATGTCTGCAGCAATAATCCGGTCAATCTGTGATTTCACCTTTTGCAGACCGATCATACGCTGAAGCTTTTCATACGCGGATGCCTCATTTTCATCACGATCCATCATAAAATCTTCCGGCAGATGATAATCATACGCCTTAAGTACATTCTTATTCAGACATCAGCTTTCAAACTGCTCATATGCGCAGAGCACATCGGTCTGTGTAAAGGATTTTCCAGGAAATAGCGCCATAAATTCAGCCGCCTGATCGGCATATTTTGCATATTCAGACTTTTTAATCATCGCTTTCATATAACGGATTGCATCTTTTCTATTGCCTGTCCCTTCCCTGAACATCACAGGAATGATATATTTCCGTAACTGCGGCAAAAGAGAATACGCAAATCCCGGATGCTCCATATTGTAAGTAAATACAAACAAACATTCATTTCGGTACTTTTTCACCAGCTTTTCCAGATATTGACTGATCATACCGTAATCTACAGGATCAAAACCCATTTTTTCAGACAGATCGATCACAACTGTCCCACCATTACTATTTTCAAGAATATCTTCCAGCCGGCGATTCTTATAGTAGAGACACGGTTCTATTTCATGAATGAATGTCATACGCTTGCTGCTGATACGCTGTGCTTTCCATAAACTCTGCGCTAACATTTCTGTCATTTCACTGGCCGCTTCCAGGCTTCGGCTTGAAATCACATAATGTACCAGATTCGCCTTATGTTCTGATTGGTTTTCAGGGGCTTCAATATTCTCCAGCTCCTTCACAAAGTGCTGATCATAAATTGATGAATACTTGCTTTTCTTATCTGGAATTAAACGCTCCTTAAACTCAAAATATATCTGCCCCATATTATTGTACAAATAGTCATACCACCATGAATAAATCCTCTGCTGCGATACGTAAAGTTTCTTCTATTCGCTTCATTAAAACATTCTATCGTCTGATACATAGTGATTTCTTTTGGCTCTTCTTTGATCTTTTTCACCTTAAATGATAATATCTCATCGCTTGTCCTCCTCTCCTTTTCTATCTTTTATTATACATTTTATGTCGTGTAAGAACTTACATTTTTTGAAGCCATCTCCGCGTATACCAAATTCCAAATTGTTCAACGTCACCATCGAACCCCCATATCGGAAACCAAGACAAAAACTTTCTTCCTGCAATTTTGCAATTGCGCCAAATACCTGGTCTCGCTGATCAACTATTTCCTTTAACTCTTTGCTGTCCTTCACACTGGCTGCAATGTCAATGAGTTTCTGGATTGCCTGATCAACTTCTTTATTGGCCTCATGCAGAATGTCTCCTTCCGAAACCAGATATTGATAAAAATCCCTGGCCAAAAATTTTTCATCATCTTTTTTCCTATTCTCCATTCTGTTGCTTCATCCCCTTTTCTCTAATTGATATTGTCTTATCTTCTATGCTCTTATTCTACAGGATATTTTCATCCACGTATGGACAAAAAGTGGGACAAAAAAACTGCTGAATCAATATAGAAATTGAAACAGCAGTTTTTTGTTGTGTTCATAATTAATATGCTGAATTTGTTACCTTAAAACTCTTTAGTATTGCTATGACTTCCGCTTCCTGTTCCTCTGTAAATGGTCCCTCCGGTGCATGTGCCATGAAAACATGATACGTCGGATATTGAAACGAAAATGTCTCCAGCTGACCTGATCGTCCTACATATACTTTTTCTTTTTCAAAATTTTTAGGAAGAACCGCATACGATGTATAGTCACATGGTGACCAATCATCTTCTATAGTCCCCATCATTGTTGCAATATCATGGACTTTGGCAACCATAAACTTTCCAAGATACGAATAATCTTCATCTGTACCTTCCGGATATCCCGGTTCGAAATCTGAATCTGCTGCCTTCGTTATCTCTGCTTTTGATGCTGCACGCCCATGTCCGCCAAGTAAATTTGGAAAATCCCAATATTCAACTGTCAGCCCCTCATCATTCTGTAATTCCACATGTTCTCTGATCACATCCGGTGCACTGTCAAGTTCTTCCGTCACCACTTTCCATCCATCCGGCACTTCAAACTGAAAGGTTGGATATTTTGTCTGATGCGCTTCACCCCATCTTGTGATATAAATTTTCTCTTCTTCTGGCCAATGATATTCCCAGAACTTCGAAAGATTTACCGTAAATAACGGTTGCTCAATTAAACCAGGTGCAATAACAGGTATATCTACCGCCAACGTTCCTGTTATCTCAGGGCCAATCCCCATATCCAATGCTCCGATATCCCGAATACCACTTGTCTTAGTTGACACTTTGACCGTTCCATCCACTTCGCCATCAACGCCAACTGCCACATCGATTCCTGAACACCCGTATAATTTCACAATTAAATGTGCACTCACTCCTGCTGATGCATTCGCGGATACCTCAATTGCTTTAAATTCAATTCCTGGCGCCTTCGGATTAAATTCATTAGTTCTTCTACTTTACCAGTTTTACTATCATACTGAAATCCCTGTGTTGCATCGAATGACGCATTGTAAGCGTATCCAATCGAGCCCTCTATCTCTGCTGATGCCTCTGCATGCATTTCAATCTCATTTGTAAAAACCAATGGTATGCCTGCAACCAGAAATTCACCTGTCGGCAAATTTTTTTGAATCTTCTGCCTGCCTTTTTGCCTCTTCCTCTGCTTGTTTCTGTGCTTCTATCGCTTCCAATCGTTTATCATAACTTTCCATCAGCTCAATAATCTTTTTCTGATAAATTGTGTATGTTTTTTCATCTGAAAACGTATAGGCTTTTTCAGCATCTATTTTGGCTAATATCTGATTCAGCTGATCTTTTGCCTGGTTAATTGTATCTGTATCTTCTACCGTATCCAGATTATCCAAAGTATTCTGAGCAATGTCCGCATCATACTCTTTCGTGAAAATCCCCTGCATCCCTAAAATAACCGAATCGTATTTTTCTGACACTTCCTTCATACTATCCTGACTGCTGTTATAGGTATCTCTTTCCTCTATGGTTTTCTTTAAAATATCCAATTGCTCATCTCTGCTCCCTGCCGCAGAAAAAACATTGCCAATCGAATAGATCTGGTCAAACCGGGTATCAATTGCTGCCTGTTTGGTTTTCTTTTGATACATAAAAAATCCCGCTATTCCTGCAATACAAATACAGATAATTACAATACACCCAATAATTTTTCTTTTCATTCACATTACTTTCCTTTAACTAATTTTTGATTTACATTTAGTCTTTCAAAGACATACACTTATAATTATTTTTTTCTATGGGTCCATCCAGAAAAATGCCCATCATCATCCTGATGGCCTACACCATAATATGATCCGTTCTTGTCATACAAATCAATCCCTTCATCAGACCCGCCCGCAAATATGCCAATTATTTTGATTGCCAAAAATCCCAATACAATCAATATTATAATAGCCAATGCACCTGTTACTAATGGTAAGATATAATTCTTTTGTTTTCTCATACTTCTTCATCATTTTTTCTTTCATACGCAATCTCCTCTTAATATATACAGTTTTATTACTATACTTTATATAGTTTTGCATGATTATACCACAGCTATAATAATATTACATTCAGAGAATATAGAGAAAGGAGCCATTTATGAAAGAACTTGATTTCACACAGATTGCCAGGAAACTAAAAGACACACGCATCGCTAAGAACTTAACGCAAGAATATGTAGCCTCCATCGCTGACGTCAATGTCAGCCATATTAGTAATATCGAGAACAATCGCGTCAAGGTCTCCCTTTCTACGCTTGTCCAGATGTGTAATGCTTTAGATACAACGGTAGATTTTATTCTCTCTGATGAATACAATGATTCTATTTCCCCTATTGAAAATGAAATTCTGCATGAACTGCATTCCTGCTCCCCAGAAACAAAAACAACCATTTTGAAAATCGTCAAAGCACTTCAATAAAGATTTGACCGGGGGTATTATTTTAATAGTAATATCCCCTGAACGAACAATATCCCCGTCAATGACGAGGATATCTTCGATAATTGTATGTAGTAATCGACTAAGTATAATGAAATTATCAAGACTTGGCAAAGATTTGCCGGAAATCCATTTATAAATCGCCTGTGATGTGTAAGATTGCACTACATATGGCACTGCAACCAAAAAAAGAATGTGACCAAGCACATTCTTTTATAATCACTTATTCTTCTGTCTCAAACTCACCGACAGATACTTCTTTGCCGTCTCTCCAGATTCTTTCCAGATCATAGAATGTTCTGGATTCATCGGAAAAGATATGCACAATGATGTCGTTGTAATCCATCAGGATCCAGTTGGCACTGCCGTAGCCTTCCACCTGACGTGGTTCATGACCGGCTCTTCCAAGGGCCTCACGAACGCTGTCAGCCATGGCCTGTACCTGATTGGTGTTGGAACCGCTTGCGATCACAAAATAGTCTGCAATAACAGATACACCGGCAATGTCAATGACACGAACATCATTGGCTTTCTTGTCTTCCAGTGCAGCAATTGCAAGTTTGGTCATTTCTTTAGACTGATTCATGCTTACCTCCATTTATTATCTGTATGCACATCATAAATCCGGATACAAATTCATCCTTCCGTATTCTCTGCACATTTCTGTAAGTAATAACTATAAGTAACTTCTGTGGCAGGATCGATCTCCCCGCCTTGATCACGCAGATAATCCAATGTCTGCTTCAGAATTTCGCAGACTGCCTGGTCAATGTCTGTAAATGCCAATTGACGAAGCCATGCAAGATTCGGTGCCTGATCCCGTCCCGGCTCAATATAATCCGCTGTAAAGACAATTTTCTCCAAAAGCGTCATATCCGGCTTACCTGTAGTATGCCACTCAATGGCGCTGAGGATCTCCGGATCTTCGACACCGTATCTGTGCCTGGCCAGCCATGCCCCAACTCTCCCGTGAAGCAGGAACGGATTCTTAGCCTCCACATCTGAAACAGGCAGATGGTGACTGCGGCACTTCTCCAACAGCTTCTCACCGGACATATGCTTAGCACAATCATGCAGCAAGCCTGCGTAGGACGCCTTTGTCAGATCTTCGCCATAACGCATGGCCAGACAAATGGATGTATAGCGCACACCGATGGTATGTCTGTATCGATGCGGATTCTGTTTCTGCTGCAACATCTCTTCAATTTCCTGTATTTCCATCATCAATCACCTCTTGAGCCTGCCCTTTCATTCAAAATCTGCCGAAAGATCCGCAAAAGGTCCGACTATCATCTTTTATTGATTGTACAGCTGATGTTCCTCTATATACTCACGCACACCTTCCGAAACCAAAAAACGTATGGACTGATGTTCCCTGACACGACGCCTGATTTCGCTGGATGACAGTGCAAGATCCGGAATATTCAGAAAACGGATATCCGCATGATACTTAACTTCCAGATAAGCCATCTGCTTTTTGAAAATATCATCCGGTGTATGATTCCGCATCGCTGCTAAGATCACACAATCCGACATGAGCACAGCCGGTTCATGCCATGTCTCGATCTGAAAGAGTGAATCTGCCCCCATAATGAAATAGTAGTCCGTATCAGGATGTGCGTTTTTCAGCTCCTCCAGGGTCACTGAAGAATAACTGTAACCTTCACGCCTGATTTCCATATCAGATATAGAGAAATATGGAATTCCTTCCACCGCCCGCTGAAGCATGGCCATTCTATGAACCGCCGGCGTGATGATTTTGTCTGTTTTGTGCGGCGGATCACCATTTGGCAGCATCATCACTTCATCCAGTCCAAAGCTGTGATAGGCATTCTCAGCCAGCGTCAGATGCACCATATGCACAGGATCAAAGGTACCTCCCATGATTCCGATACGTTTTCGTCGGCTCATCACAAGCATCTCCTCCGACGTATATTATTTTTCAGGAAGAACAATCTTCTTTTTGTTATCCTTGCCTTCTTTATAAAGAACGATTTTTTTGCCAATGACCTGAACCACCTCCGCACGTGTACGTTCAGCCAGCATTTCTGCCATCTGGCGAGGATCATCAAGACAATTCTGAAGAACAGAAATCTTGATCAGTTCTCTCGCTTCAAGGGCTTCCGCTACAGCCTGTGTTAACTCAGGTGTTACGCTGGATTTACCAATCTGGATGATTGGTGTCATATTCATGGCAAGACCTTTGAGATATGCTCTCTGCTTACTGTTTTTAATCATCTGTATTAACCCTCTTATTTATAATAATCAAATTCCAGACCATACATACGGACCGTATCGCCCTCCTGTATGCCTGCCTTTTCAAGTTCATCAAGAATACCGTTTTCTTTAAGGAATTTCTGGAAGAAATCAAAACCTTTTTCAGATTCAAGATTCGTATAACCAAGCATTTTCTCAATACGCGGTCCCTCTACAACATAGACACCGTCTTCAACGCTGACTGTATACGGTTCCTCAACATCTGTATTCATAGGAACATATTCCGGTTCAAATACAACCGGCTCATCCCCAATCTGATCCAGCATCTCACGCACATAAAAGAGCAGTTCTCTGACTCCTTTGCCGCTGACTGCGGAAATAGGGAAAACCTTGATCCCCTTCGGCTCAAATTCTTCTCTCAGCAATGTAATGGCATCGTCGTTCTCGCCCTCATAAAGGGTATCGATCTTATTAGCAGCAATCACCTGCGGACGCTTCGCGATCTCAGGATTATAGGCTTCCAGCTCCGCATTGATCTTGTAAATATCATCAATCGGATCACGTCCCTCAACGCTGGCCGCATCCACAATGTGAATCATCACCTTCGTACGCTCAATATGACGCAGGAACTCAAAACCAAGTCCCACACCATCTGATGCACCTTCAATGATACCCGGAATATCCGCGATCACAAATCCTCTGCCATCCGGAAGATCCACAACACCCAGATTCGGATTCAATGTGGTGAAATGGTAATTAGCAATCTTCGGGCGTGCATTGGTTACACGTGAAAGGAAGGTTGACTTGCCGACATTCGGAAAGCCTACAAGGCCTACGTCCGCAATCACCTTTAATTCCAGGGTAACAACAAGCTCCATGGCTCTCTGACCCGGCTGAGCGTATTTCGGTGCCTGCATTGTTGCTGTTGCATAATGCTGATTGCCCTTACCGCCGCGGCCGCCTTTTAAAACAGTCACCCGCTTGTTGCCATGAGACATATCCGCAATAACACGTCCTGATTCAGCATCTCTGATAACCGTTCCTTCCGGTACTTTAATGATCAGATCTTCACCGTCTGCACCGTGGCAGCGGTTTTTACCGCCGTCTTCGCCGTTTGGTGCACAATATTTCTTCATATGACGGAAATCTGATAATGTATTTAAACCTTCGTCTACAACAAAAATAACGTCTCCGCCCTTACCGCCGTCGCCGCCGTTTGGTCCTCCTGCAGGAACGAAGAGTTCACGTCTGAAACCAACGTGACCGTCTCCGCCCTTGCCGGAGCGTATATATATTTTAACCTGATCAGCAAACATAAAAACACTCCTTCCTGCCAGAGCAGCCACATGCCGCGCTGCCTCTGTCTTTTAATTATCTACTGATTCAAAAAAACGACTTCAAATATCAAAATCTGAAGCCGTTTAATCTATTATTCGTTTACTACGACTGGGTAGATAGAAACCTGTTTCTTATCTCTACCTTTTCTTTCAAACCTTACAACACCGTCAACCAGTGCAAATAAAGTATCATCGCCGCCTCTACCAACATTCACACCTGGGTGAATCTTAGTACCACGCTGTCTGTAAAGGATATTGCCAGCTTTTACAAACTGTCCGTCTGCTCTCTTCGCTCCTAATCTCTTGGATTCGGAATCTCTACCATTCTTAGTAGAACCAACACCCTTTTTATGAGCGAAAAACTGAAGGTTCATTGTTAACATGAGTTACACCTCCTCGATTTCAAAATGTATAAACTCACTGTACTGTTCCGAAAGTGACTGCATACCAAGTACCAGTGCATCAATGAGCAATGAAGCATCATGTCCCGGAACATCCTCAAAATCAAAATCAATCAAACCTGATTCCTGATCTGCACCAACACTGAATGCATCTTCTGTCAGTGCCTCAATAGCATTACATGTATTCAATGTAAGTACTGAAACTGCACTGCAGACAATGTCCTCACCGGGCTCTGCATATTCCGCATGTCCATCGCATCTGAAACCTGTATAGTGATTATTCCTGTCTTTATAGACTGTCACACTGATCATCACATGACCTCAAAATTAAGCGTTGATCTTTTCAATCTTAACCTTTGTATAAGCCTGTCTATGACCGTTCTTCTTATGATAGCCAGTTTTTCTCTTATACTTGTAAACGATAACCTTCTTAGCCTTGCCATCGCCAACAGCTGTAGCTGTTACTGTAGCACCTGCTACTGTTGGATCACCAACTTTAACTTCGTCACCACTTACAACGAGAACCTGATCAAAAACAACTTCAGCACCAGCTTCAACACCAAGTTTCTCAACTCTGATGACATCGCCTTCTGCTACTTTATACTGTTTTCCACCTGTTGCAATAATTGCGTACATTTATAGGGCACCTCCTATTCACATTACTCGCCAGTTACGGTATCTGCAAAGCAATTCTGCAAATTTAGACCTCACTGTGCGGCATCTTCTGTATACTACCATGTTTTTCAAACTCTGTCAACAGTTTTTTCATCAACTTTTGCATCTTTTTTTCGGAATATAAACTGACCAATGACAAAGTAAGGCCAGAGATACAGCATCATTCTCTTTCCCTCTATCATGACACCGGATCTGTGAAGCAGATACACAGCGATCAATTCCGTCACGCATACGGCAAGCATTATGCCATACAAACCTTCTGCCTTCTCCGGTTTAAAAAATCTTCCTGCAGCAAAAAACATGATCACCGCCGCAGTGGCATAACCTACCATGGATGTCAGCGAACGGTAGTACCCCAGTTCCACTTCACTCTTGTCAATAAAAAGAATATGTTGAATACTGTTTTTGAAGGTTGTGATCTTTTCACCCCAGAAATCAAAATCAGACCAGGTATTCGGAATCATATCTGCAGGAATCGATGGCTTGACCTGGCAGATCACAAAAAAGGCGGTAAGCATTACAGCCAGCCCAATTATGCCCGCGATCAGCCAGAATGGACGATATCTGTTGCGCAGCAGATATCCGACACCGCGAAAGATCACCGTTATCAGGATCAATGCCGGAAGGAGAAACATAAAAAACGCCGCCAGACGCTGATAGACCAGACAATCTGTTTTGTTCTCTGTCAATCCCCATCTATTTTCAAATGCCTGAAGATATTCCGTCCTCTCTGAGCTGCCGTTTAATTCGGATCCCGGTTTAATAACAATTCTACCAAAAGCCGCCTCAATCCCGGAAGCATCGCCATCTCCTGTACTGCCGGAAGATGTCCCTTTATCATAATCTGCATCACCTCCGCTGCCTGAAGGGACAGCCTGACCGGCATTTGAAGCAGGCTTCTTGGCAAATACAGTCTCCGCCGGCAGGATAACAACGGCATTAGTATCTTCATAGACACCTCTGACATAATAATTCTTTTCATTATAAGTCAGTATGCCGCCTGTAATGCTGCTTTCACCGAAGAGTTTCCATGCGGCTTCCGTGCTGAGCACACAGCCATTCAAGTCATCCTCCATCAATTCTCCGGTAGAGGTACACAGGTTTTCAGAACTGCCGTAGATATAAGTCAGTGTACACGTCAGTGACTTGCCCAGATCATTATTAGTGAATGTCTGCTGATCCAGACTGCCTGTTGCTGTAAACGGAAGATAATTTTCAAGGGCCTCATCGTTTTTGCGCATATTCTGAACAGTATCCAGAGAATACGTGTCCTTGAGATAATACACAACCGATGTACCATAACTGCCAAGTTCCGTCCCTATAGCAAGAATATGACCAAAGCATACGAGCATAACCAGCACGAGAATATATTTGCCCGCATGCTTTGCTGCCCGCCGCATTATTGTTCCTCCAGAAGACGTACACGGTCTCCGTCACGCAGTGTTTTGCTGGATGTCAGGACAAACTTCTGATCCCAGCTGAAGGTACCATCAATAGCTGCCTGTTCGTTATTTTTGTCAAGGATTTCCACCTGGACTTTGTCAACCGCTGTCTCCGTACCGAGAATCGTATCCTTTTCATTAATGACGTAGACATAATACTTGTCTCCATCACTGTGGAGTGCAGTCAAAGGCACACAGGTATCATATTTCTTACTTGCTTTTTCAACCTTTAAAGTTGCGATCGTACCGATTTTCTTTACCTTTGCAGGAATAGAAACTGTCAGTTCATAAGAGTTCTTATCTTCCTGTGAAACATCAATACTTTGAATCTTCAGGCCTTCAACACTTGTCCCATTGCCGAGATCCAGTGTCACTTTATCATCTTTGGCCAGGAATTTGGCATCTGATTTATCAAGGGTTGCTGTAAACTTATAACCGGCACTCTGGTCGGAAATACGAATGGCTGTATCCTCTGTCGTTGCCTCGCCTGTTGTTGCATTCACCTTTGTCACAAGTCCGTCCGACGGAGCAGTCACCTTGCCGCCTGCATCCATGACTTTCTGAAGCTTGTCCACTGCCAGCTGTTTCTCCTGAAGATCATCATTCTCCGTCAGGGCACTGGCAGTATCCACGCTTTCCGGTGTATTGGCATCCTCAAGTGAACGATCCGCAGACTGGATCGTTGACTTTCTCTGCTTGATTGCTTCATTATAAGCTTCTTCTTTTGACTTATAATCATCGTATAATGCTTTCAGCTGTTCATCATAGCTTGCACTACTATTATTATTCTGCTGTTCATTGTAAGCAGATAAAGCATTCTCCGCCTCAGAAAGGGCATCCTTTGCCTTGTCAACCTTATGCTGGGCCTCTTCGATTTTTTCTTCCTCATTTACGCCCTCCAGTTCAGCAACAGCCTTATCATAAGCTTCCTGTTTTTCTTCAACTGTCTTCTGAAGAGAATCACTCACGGTTGTGTCTGTATCATCAGTATTGTTGTTATGGTTCTTCTTATAATCATTATAAGCGTTCCATGCTTCACTCATATTGTCTTTTGCTTTTGACACCGCATCATCCGCATCGGAAATTGTCTGATTATAATCCTCGTATGTGCGTTCCAGACTTCTTGCCTTGTTGTCAGCCTCAATGGCTTTATTTGCTTTCTTATCAGATGCTGTCGCCTGGGCCACCGCCAGATCCTTCTGGGCTTTCAAAAGTTTTGTCTTCAGGTCATCCAGATCCAGCTGGATCAGGACGTCACCCTTTTTCACCGTTTTACCCTCTGTTGCTTCAACAGAAGCGATCTTAATATCCGCACTTGTTGAAATCGCAATATCCTTATTCGGTGTAATATTGCCGTCGGTCTCAATATTGTGGCTGATAACACCGCCTGTTGCTGCAGATGCTGTCACCTTGGCAATTGTCAGTGAATCGGCAGCTCTGGACAAAATCGTCAGTAAAAACATCAGGATAAGAAATCCCGCCAGTGCTTTGATTGCTTTCACCTGAAGAGAACTTTTCTTGTCCTTATCCATTTCAAAATCCATCAGTTGCTTTAATTTCATTGTTCGGTTCCTCTCCCATATGTTATTCTTTGACAGCAGAAGCTGCAATGCCCTGTTCCAGATAATTCTGTCCTGCCATAAAAACAAGCAGTGACGGAATCAATGTAATGACGGATGCCACAAATGCCAGTCCTGCATTGTTCATACTGATATTCGGCAAATACAGTGATAAAGGCCATAAAGTTTTATTTTTCAAGAATGTCAACGGCTGTTCAATGAGATTCCATGCATCCAGAAAACTTAAAACAAGGGCCGAAACAATACCTGATGATCCAAGGGGCACACCGATATGCAAAAACACCTGAAACTTGTTGGCACCATCCAGCTCCGCCGATTCAATAATTCCTTTCGGAATGCTCCTGAAGAAATGATACATGATAAAAACCGGAAATGTAGAAAATGCCGCCGGCAGAATCACCGCCCACTGGGTATCCATCAGATGCATGGCATTGAGTGTCAGATAATTTGACAGCATCGTCACCTGAAAAGGCATCAGCATCAATATAATATATAAATTAAACAGAACCTTCTTTCCCGGGATATCCAGTCTGGCAAATCCCCAGGCTGCCGGAACACCTGTCAATACCTGTCCGATCAAAATAATGCCGGTCATCTTCACTGAATTCCAGAACATAACAAAAAACTCAGGCGAATCCAGAAGAAGCTGTACATAAGCTTTAAACGTCGGATAGGTTGGAAGCAATGCCCATGAGGCAAAACCATCTGTTTTTCCAAGAACTGCACCGAGATAATGATTGAGTTCATCCGGTCCCATCAGTGATCCGACAATCAGGAATACAACAGGGAAACAGATGCCTACTGCAAGCAGCAGCAAAAACAGGAGCAGCAATTTTTTTAAAATTTTGTGTTTCATCTCTCCTGCCTCCTAATCTTCCCGGTCCCATGAACGTTGCAGTCCAAGAATCAGCACTAAAATGAGCAGGGCAATCACAACAGCAGCAGCTGACATTTTGTCCAGTGACAATTCCCTGAACCAGTTATTAAACAAATGCTGCAGAAGATACATACTCTCATGAGGGTAATCCCCCGCCACCAGATAAGCCTCTCTGAATACCTTAAAGGAATTCAGAAATGCCAGAACCGTAATCGTATACATTGTAGACATGAGATTCGGCATAGTAATATATCTGAAGCACTGAATGTTATTGGCACCATCCGCTCTGGCCGCTTCATATAATGTATCAGGAATTGCCGTCAACCCTGCCATCCATAATACGATATTATAACCGAGATTTTTCCAGACATAACTGAATACAAGAATCCAGAAAGCAAAGCCTGTATCCATCCAATCCTGAGACTGCATACCAAACATGTGCAGTAAACCGCTGAAATAGCCGTTCTGGTGAAACAGCAAACGCCAGATCAGAACAACAGAAGCAACAGGGATCGCCATAGGCACAAGATAAGCTGATTTCAGGAAATTGGCCCCTCTAATGCCTGCATTTAAAAATACTGCAATCAAAAGTGAAGATGCCATCAAGATTGGAATACAGATAACCATAAACTTGATGGTATTAAAAAAAGCCAGACTAAAAGCAGAATTCTGGAAAATTGTGATGTAATTGGATAAAAAAACAAACTGTGTTCCCGCTACATTGGTAAAGGAACGTCTCAATACATCTATAAAGGGGATCAGCACAAAAATGCTGACCCCTGCTAAGCTCGGTATAATGAAAGCAATATCAGTAAGTCTTTTTTTATTCAGGCGAATATTCATAAGCTTTCATACCTCTTTCATATTTATTCAGATAAGTAAATATTGATATCCTTGACAACCTGTGCAACATCATCGTCAATGGAGTCATCACCGAGAACAGATCCGATACAATCACTGATAATCGTTGTCAAAATTGTATTATCGCCGTAAGCCGGTGTATCCAGTGTATCGATCAGATCCTTCAGCTGTTTGATCTGGTCATCTGTCGGCCAGTACATATCAATCGTATATTCCCTGCCATTCTCATCTGAAAATCCCCATGATCCCTTGGATGCACTTGGATCATAGCCTTCACTTTCTGCATCCGGGTCAACCAGTGAGTCATCAAAGCTGTCTTTGTTGACTCTGAAACCGCTGTAATTGTCGATAATCTTCTGACCATCCGTACTCAGAGCAAATTCAAAGAATTCTTTGGCTGTATCCATATTCTTGGATTTGGCATTGATCGCCATCTCCTTAGAAGGGACATAAACGTTCTTAAGTGCACCAGGTAATACTTTATAAGTCAGATCAGCGTCTTTCCTCATAACGGAACCAAGCTGCTCAAGGCCATAGGAACCTGCCATATTACCATAAGCCAGTTTTCTCGAACCGGAGATAATGCTGACTGCATCAGATGTCGGATCAAATCCAAAATAACTTGCATCAAGATTTGCATCCTCTCCCATATAATACTGTTTTGTCTCATCCAAACTGGATTTATCATCATCAGACAATGTATCATAAGCCGCATCATAAATAGATTTAATATTTTTCAGATAAGATTTCAGGCTGTCCGCGTCAAGTGAACCATCTTCCTTAAACCAGCTGGCTGAATTCACAGACATCATATCGCCGATGAGAGAAAGTAAACCGTAGCTGTCTACAAAGTTTTCACCTTTCTTGTGATCTTTTTCGAAATCCTGAGCCAGTGCGGCAAAATCAGAAAGGCTGTTCAGCTTATCCAGATCATCCTTATAACCGATAACAATCGGTACTGTAAATGTCAGCGGTGTTGCATAGATCTTGCCGTCATCTGATTTGTAGGTCTCTGCAATGTTTTTAAAAAGTTTTCCGTCAGAAATCAGCGGATTCATCACATCGCTGACATCTGCAAGAAGGCCTTTCTCAATATAGGAATTAACCGGAAGACCATCCATGAACAGAATATCCGGTCCTTCACCGGCCATCACCTCTGTATTCAGCGTACGGATTGCATCAGATGTTGTCACGGCATCACCGCCGCTGACACCGCTTTCAACATTGACATAAACATCCGGATGTGCTTTCTGGTATGTAGCAGCTAATGTACGAATTGTATAATCATCTCTTAATGTATAGATCGTCAATTCTTTGTCCGGGCGCTTCGCCGCATTCTTGTCATACGCATAATTCAAAATAGAAGTTTCAGAAGTATCGCCTGTATAATCATTGAATTTAAGAAGGATCTGACCATCTGCCTTCGGCACCATAAATTCAACATTGCCGTTTGGTGAAACAAGTGAAGACATATTGCCGTCTACAATCTGTTCAGAAGTATCATTGTCCAGATTGTATGTAAAAATACCTTCTGTACATGCATAATAGATTGTATTGCCATCCTTGAGATAATCTGCAATCATAACATTGTTCTTCGTCTGAATAATATTGGCCAATTCTTCGTGTTCTGCTACCTTCTTGTCTGTGGCTGTATCATACTCGATCACCTTCTGATAATCATCAAGCAGTAATTTATCACCACACAGGTACATACCGTTAACCCAGTCAAAATCATCATAAGATGAAGCAATCTTGCCATCAGCTGTTGTGATATGATGAACAGCACCATTGTAATCTGCAACATAGAGATTATCTGCATCCTTTAACTTGAATGTCTGAATACCGTTGTAAGAATCATCATCATTGTTGTCTGAATTCTCACCATCATTGATCACAACACCATCATCCTCTGTCTCTGATTCAGCGACTGCTTCATCTGACACAGCTGCCGAACCATATGCACTATCTTCTGACATATCATATTCATAATGCTGTGTCTTCTTAACGCCCGGGATCTCTGCCTTAATCTCCGACAGCTTACCGTCCTTTGTAAGCAGATAATAGCTTTCTGTCGAATCACTGATGCTTACATTATCCTTGGTACTGGATGTCGTTGAAGTATAGACAAAAGCAATATCTCCATCCGCATCAATAGAGATGTTGCCAAGATAGCCGTAAGTACCATTTCCGTCATCATCTGTGTTGGATGAAATTTTCAGCTGATCCAACGCTGAAAGATCCATGCTGCTGTCCGTCCATGTCTTACCGCCATCAGTAGAATCCTTAATTGAAAATCCTTTGTCTGAGCTGTCACTGATGACTGCCCGAAGAGTTCCGTCTGACAACTGGGCAACAGACTGCACATAACTGTGATCATCGTCACCGGAAGAAAAGGGATTTCCCCAGTTTTCTTCGACATAACGTCCCTTGCCGCCTGACGCATCTGCACTGCCTCCGCTGCCATTACCTCCTCCTGAGCATCCCGCCAGCAATCCCACAGTCATCGCAAGAACAAGACTGATACTAGTCAATTTCTTCATTCTTTTCATAAAGGCGCCTCCATTTCCTAATTCAAAATAAAAAATAATCTGATATTGATTGAATTCATGATTTACATTTATTATATCAGAAAAACTGTCCAAAAACAGATGCAATTTCCTTACAATTTGTGCAATTCTTTACGAAAATCTTACGATCACAGGCGAACCTGTTCTGCTAAAGACCTGTAAACTTTTTTTCGGGTCATCTCAATCAGATGCAGGGATGTACGATCCACAACCGTTGTCTGTATACTGTCTCTTGCCGCTTCCTCCCTCAAGATATCCATCAGAGCTTTTAAATGCTCCGGTTCCTTCATATTAATAAAATCTACAATCACAATGCCCGAGATATTTCGAAGACGCAGCTGACGGCATACCTCTCTGGCAGCTTCTATATTAATTTTGAAAAAATTCTCTTCCATCTTCTGTTTACCGATGGCCTTGCCCGTATTGACATCAATAACGGTTAGTGCTTCCGTGGGCTCAATCACAAGATAGGCCCCTGATTTCAGCCAGACACGCTTCTGCAGTGCCCTATCTATCTGAGATTCAATGCCTTTTAACTTAATGAGCGGATAGGCATCATCTTTATAATATCTGAGAATCTCCGATGACAGCCCCCACCGTTCAAAATTCTCTTTTAACTCTTCATAGATTTCCGAAAGATCCGTCGTCACCCGGCAGTCACTGCCGTGAGCAAACTTTGTGATCAGCTGTGCATAAGGTGAAGCCCCGGACATAAGCTTCGTAAAACAGGTTCTGTTCCTTGCGGTTGACATAATTCTATTATAGTCAACTAATAATCTGTCCATTTCTTCTCTGATCACTTCTGATGACTGTCCCCGTGCTTCTGTCCGGATCATCCAGGCTGCTCCCTCCATTGGTCTGTCAGAGATAATTTCCGTCAAACGGCTTCTCTCCTCTTTATCTTTAATCTTGGAAGACACCTGAATACCCGCTTTTCCTTTTGTCAATACGGTATATCTTCCCGGAAAGCTTAACCGTCCTGTCAAAAACCATGCCTTTGTCTTGAGATTTTCTTTATCTACCTGAACAACAATCTCATCCCCGGCAACAATCTTATCATTTTTCTTCGGATTAACAAAAAAATGTACAGCATTCTCCTTCAGGGGATAGTATCCCATCACCCCCGGTGTAATTTCCACAAAGGCTGCCTGAATATTCTGTACAATGTGTTTTACTTTCCCTATATAAATATCGCCGACTCTTACACGGCTTTTCTGCGGCTCTAGATTCAGCTCGCAAAGTATATCTTCTTCATAAAGGGCTGTCAGTACCTTTGACTGCCAGCCCGTAATAACGATTTGTCTCTTCATTTATTCTGCAAAATCCTCCAGAGAAACCAGTTGTCTGCCTGTCTGCTCATTGCCTTTGTCCGCATACATATCACAGCGGGTCACAAGCCACGCATAATCATTCTCTTCAAGAGATTCCAGACGGCAAAGCGTCTGCATGACCAGCTCCGGTTTCAGATTCGTTGCACTGCCTGCTGCCACCTGCATAAAAATCTTCCCGTTCTCCTGCACAACCATCTGATAGATCAGCGGCCGGATATCAATCTCGCGCTCGCTCTTCTTCGTCTTCTTGATCACACGTATCTCCGGACGGGACATAAAGCTTTCAACGGCCGCTCTCAGCTGCTCCCCATCACAAGGCACCATATCTTCACGAAATCCCACTTCATAATCCGCCGCTGCGATAATAGACATGGCATTCTTCGCCTGATCCGGCAGATGCCTGATGCTGTAAACAACAATTCCCTCCACCATCTGGGCATTCACAGCATCCTTCATGGCTTCCAGATCATCAAAGCTGTTCACTTCCATATCAAGATATTCTCCCCGGCTCTCAAGCCCCACACCAAGGGGTGAGGCAAAAGAAAGACATGGGTGAGGATGATATCCCTGGGAATAGGTGATATCTACATTGGCTCTTCTGAATGCCTTTTGGAAATAGCGCATAATATCCAGATGTCCGATAAACTTCACAATTCCTTCTTTGCCAAAACGCATTCTAAGCTTCATAGCAGACACCTCCTTCGTAAGCACGGCAGCCGCAGCCTGAACATCCCTGACGACAGTTCGGCGTCACAACTTCTTCATGTGCCCGTTTGTATTCTCTGATCAAAAATTCCTTTGTCACACCGGCATTGATGAAATCCCATGGCAGGATCTCATCCAGCGAACGTTCACGATGCACGTAAAACGCATAATCCACATGACATTCCTCAAAAGCCTTCATCCAGCCTTCATAATTAAAAAACTCAGACCAGGAATCAAAGATACAGCCGTTCTTGTAAGCAGCCACAAGTACCTTGCCAAGACGTCTGTCACCTCTGGCAAAAATACCTTCCAGCTTCGTCAGTTCAAATTCATGCCAGTTATACCGCATACTCTTATGGTTAATCTGTTCCTTCATCTTGGCACTTAAGAACTTCTGTTTCGCCACAAATTCCTCATCCGTGCACTGACGGACCCACTGGAACGGTGTGAATGGCTTCGGTACGAAGAAAGAAGTACTTGCTACCACATCCACACGGCCATTACCCGGGCGTTCGCCCTTCGGAATCTCATAGAACGTCTTGGCAACCTTATTGGCCAGATCTGCAATGCCCGCAATATCTTCCTCGGTCTCTGTCGGAAGGCCAAGCATAAAATAAAGCTTGACTCTGTTCCATCCGCCGGCAAAAGCGTCTGCTGCGCCCTTTAAGATCACTTCCTCTGTCAAACCTTTATTGATAACATCCCTCATCCTCTGACTTCCGGCTTCCGGTGCAAAAGTCAGGCTGCTCTTACGTACATCCTGTACCTTGGACATAACATCCAGCGAAAAGGCATCAATACGCAAAGACGGCAAAGAAATATTCACCTTTCGGTTCTCACATGTCCGGATCAGATAATCCGTCAGTTCTTCCAGTTCGGAATAATCACTGGAACTTAAAGAACTAAGAGAAATCTCATCATGTCCAGTGGAATTGAGCATCTTATCTGCATGTTCCTTCAGATAATCCAGTTCCCTCTCTCTGTTCGGACGGTAAACCATACCCGCCTGACAGAAACGACATCCTCTGATACAGCCTCTCTGGATCTCCAGAACAACTCTGTCCTGCGTCACCTTAATAAAAGGAACTAAAGGCTTCTCCGGATAACGAACACTGCTCAGATCCGTAACAACCTGTTTCTCAATCACAGCCGGTGCACAATCTCTGTTCGGTCCAAAGGAAGCGATGGTACCGTCTTCATTGTAAGCCACATCATAAAAGGCAGGCACATAAAGCCCCGGAATCGCCGCAGCCATCCCCAAAAAATCTTCCCTGCTGCCGCCTGCTGCCTTATTAACTTTATAGGCATCCATCAGCTGATCATACACCGTCTCGCCCTCTCCGATATAAAAAATATCAAAAAAGTCTGCCAAAGGTTCCGGATTATAGGCACATGGACCGCCGCCAATGACAATGGGATCATTCTCGCCGCGCTCTGATGCCAGCATCGGAATGCCGCCAAGATCCAGTACCTGCAAAATATTGGTATAACACATTTCATACTGAATCGTAATCCCGAGAAAGTCAAAATCCTTAATCGGATCCTGGGACTCCAGCGCAAAAAGAGGAATCTTCTTCTCGCGCATCACTGCATCCAGATCCATCCAAGGTGAGTACACACGCTCACAGTACACATCCTCACGGGCATTCAATAAATCATACAATATCTGAATACCGAGATGAGACATACCGATTTCATACACATCCGGAAAACACATGGCAAAGCGGATCTTCCCTTTTGGATCCTTCACCACATGATTTACCTCATTGCCCAGATAACGGGCCGGTTTTTCTATTTTTAATAAAATATCATCGCTTAAAGCCAGCTTTTTCATTCTTTAACATCCTTTGCTTTTTTTTCGCTGTCTTTCAATATAAAGTGTTTTTCGAAAAAAGTCAATATAAGAATGCCGCTGCCTTGAGGCAATCCGGATAAATTTATATTTTTCCCTGTGCTTTTGCATAATCACAGAGTGTTTCAAAGCACATCGCCGTCTCACCGGCAGTGGATAAATCCAATGCAGCTATGACATGATCACACGCATCTATCCACTTTTTTGCCTGCATCAGATGTGCCTCACTCACTTTTCCAAAAGGTGCCACACTGACAACCGCCTCTGCCAGTGCTTTTGCCGAAGGATAATCCAAATCATTCTCCCATAGAATACCTGCCGCAAAAGGAATGCCTTTCCTCTGCAATCTTCGAAAAACAGCCTTGCCTGTGCCATTGCCGGCAATAACAAATACCCTTGGCTCTCCGTGAACAGGCTGCAGTTCCACCTCTCCTGTTCCCGCATCATAACTGCCCACAGTCATACCATAAAGCTCTGATATATAACTGCCCGTAAAAATTTCCTCAGGTGTACCAAAACGATCCACATGATCACCTCTGACACAGACAATCTTATCTGAAATACGTTCTGCCAGATCCAGTTCATGCAGCGACATTATAACTGTCAGCTTCTCCTTTCTTGCCATTTCCTGAAGAACGGACAGAAATTCCAGTTTATACCGCACATCCAAAAAAGAGGTCGGTTCATCCAGCACAAGTACATCCGGCTGCTGACAGAGTGCACGGGCAAGCATGACACGCTGTCTCTGACCATCGCTGATTTTGGTAAAATCTCTTTCTGACAATGCTTCTATATGCACCAGCCGAATTGATGCATCAACAATCGCCTCGTCTTCCTTCGACAAAATGCCAAATTTGCCGGTATAAGGATATCTCCCTGTTGCTACTACATCCCGGCAGGACATCATCTCAGGATGTATCCGCTCCGTCAACACAACTGAAAGCTTCCGGGCAAAAGTCCGGCCATTCATAGTCTCCGTCTTTACACCGTCCAGAACAGCGACTCCCTTTATGGGTTTTAACTGTCGGATCAGACTCTTAAGAATCGTGGTCTTACCGGCACCATTCGGACCAATCAATGTCAGGATTTCCCCCTTTTTCAATCCAATGGCAATATCTTTGATCAATGGGACACCCTGATAGCCCACTGTCATGGACTCTGTATAAAAATAATCCCGATCCATAGCTACACCGCCTTTTCTTTTCTTCGGTGGATCATGATATAGATAACCACCGGTGCCCCGAATACTGCCGTCACAGTACTGATAGACAATTCCGTCGGCGCAAACAATGTTCTTGCCAATAAGTCACACACCAGGCAGAATACCGACCCCCCAAGAAAACAGGCGGGTATGAGGAGGATCGGCCTGGATGTCCCGAGAAGCTTTTTCACCAGATGAGGGACTGCAATGCCCACAAAGGATACCGGACCGGCAAATGCCGTTACACAGGCTGCCAAAATGCTGGAGAGCAGTACAAGCAAAATACGGAATACTCTGACATTCAGTCCCATATTCCGGGCATAGGATTCCCCCATCTCATAGGCGCTGACAGGTTTTGACATCATGAAAACACCGATTGCCGCAATACCGGTTACTACCGCCATCACTTTGACATTCTCCCAGGTCATACCGGAAAAACTTCCCTTGGACCAGTTGTGGAGATTCACGATATCCGCATCATCTGCAAAAGTAACGATGAAATCTGTCACTGCCGAACAGATATAACCGATCATAACACCGCTGACAATGAGCATGGCCATCTGATCGATCACACCGGACATAAGAATCACAAATCCCATACAGACCATGGCCCCTGCAAATGCAGCAATAATCATCACCCATGAGCTGAGCTTTAAGGCATTGCCGAGGGATGCCACCATTACAAGGGCAACCACCAGTTTAGCCCCTGATGAAATGCCGAGGGTAAAAGGTCCTGCAATAGGATTATGGAAAAATGTCTGCAGAAGATACCCTGACAGAGCAAGACCACCGCCAAGTATAGCTGCTGCCAGTGCTCTCGGAAAACGGATGTTCAACACAATATCCCGGTAAGTTTCATTCGCACCGGTCTTTAAGAAAATACCCGGAATATCCTTCAATGGCACATTCACTGACCCGATACAGATATTCAGAATCAGGCTGATCATAAGGAGACCCCCAAGGATCACAAATGCCGCCCCAAATCTTTTGTTCTTCATGTTGGTCCTCATCTCATTTCAATTGGTATAAATAGGTCAGATCCTCATCGTCACCTACAAGCATCCGATGAATGTCAGATGTGATGGTACCCAGTTCCATTGTGGACTGATAAAGATTCTTTGATGTACAGTACACATGTCCCTCCTGCACGGCCCTGAACTTTTCAAACAGCGGACTTTTTGCCAGCAGGTCATCGACAGAATCCAGTTCTCCTTCAATGGTACTGTTATAAATGATATAATCTGCATCCTTGGCCCCTGCATAAAATTCTTCCATCTGCATGGACAGGGTTGATGTTGCCTCTTCCTCATCTCCTAAATCTTTAAATATATACTGACCGCCGGCCATTTCGATCATCTTCGGAAGATAATCCGCACTTTTACGGACATTGGCCTGCCCGTTGCTCGTAATATAGAAAAAGGCAACTGTCTTTGTTTCTTTGTCCCCGGAAGCTACAGCACTGTTTTGTACCTCTTCCATGGCTGCCTGCTCTTTGTTAAAAGCATCCTCCGCTTCTTTTTCATGACCTGTCAAAAGTCCGTATAACTTGACCCACTCTGTTCTTCCGAGAGGTTCCGGTTCATAGCTGGAATAATCTACCAACACATGGATACCGAATTTTTCAAGCTGTTCCTTCACCTCCGGTGTATGGAGAATCATGGTATTCTCAATTGCCAGACCGCAATTTCCCTGAACGATCTGCTCATAATCCGGTGTGGAATATTTTCCGGCATACAGAATATCCCCGTTCTCCATTGCCTCTTTTGCCTGATCAATATACCAGCCATCTGCTTTCAGACTGCTGAACCTGATCGAATCCAGTGCGTCCAGAGAGACGAACATATCCATTGCCGCAGATGCTGCCAGATAAATATTCTGAACCGGTTCCTGAATCACGACAATGTCTGAGGCCAGATCATCCGGTACCTCTTTACCTTCCGGGACAAGCAGATAACGGCTTCCGTCAGTCACTGTCACCAAGTGGTAATCCCCCTCATAATCATCTATTGAAAACTTCTGTGCATAAGTCAGCTCCTCACTGTGATCAAATGTCAGTTTCTGGCTGATAGCCGTGTCATGTTCTTTCTCATTGGTATCTGCCGTTTTCCCGCAGGCTGCCAGCAAACACACCAGTATACCTATCACAAACAGTATGCTTTTCTTTTTCATCTTTTCGTCTTATCCTATCTTCTTTTTGTTTTTGCGTATGCCCCAAAATGCCGCCGCACATGCAATAACAACGGCTACTGCAATACCGATGCCCGCTGTACCCATGCCATGCCCTGACTGGGCAGGTGAAACAGAATCCGATGCAAATGTCAGCGTATATTCTATTTCATGAGGCACACTCATGGCTGTTGTATCACCAATAACAGACATCGGTTCGTCAAATACTTCCACCGGTATTTCAAACGTGGAGTTTCCTTCTGTATTCACCGGGAGATACTTTTCTTCTCCAACCTTCATATAGTCATAATGGGAACTACTCCAGACAATTTTCGCTTCCGCCTGTCCGTTCTCCACCGATAATTCTGTGGGTGACTGAACGGAGGCCCTTCCGCTGCCGCCTTCCATAGTCACTTCCACTGTATATTCACCGTCTGCCAAATTGAGTTCTGAAACTTCCATTCTTATATGCTCCTTTCCGGCCTGTCAAGTTCAATTATCTATTCCATGTTATAGAAAAAGGCTGCTGCAAAACGCTCATCTACATTCCACAGCAGCCCTGTCTTCTGAATGAATCAGTCTGATTATGTACTTGTCAAGGTTTGATCAAGCTCGATTACTCTTCAACAGCAACAGGATTGGATACGCTGACCTTATGATCATACCATACACCCTTCGTGCCGATCAGGGCAAGATCAAATTCTTCATCAATGGCCGGTACCGGTACATCAAAACCATTAACTTCTTCTGATGTCCCATCTTTATAAGTCACTGTATCTGTGACAGGCTGCAAAAGTTCTGCACCGTCTTTCTGTGCATCCTCTGCAAGACCCGGATAAAGGTTTACAATGTTCTTGGATGTAAGGGTAATATGAATGGTCATCTTGCCGTCTTTGACAGTTAATGTGCCCTTTCCATCACATGTCTCATTCACATGAAACATGCTGCTGTCTGTATTAAAATCTGCAGAATATATACCATCTGCCAGTATCTCCGCGGAAGTGCTCTCTGCGCCTTCTGTCTGAGCAGCTGTCTGGCTTTCTGTTTGAATCTGTGTTTCTGTCTGTACTGTTGCCTGGCTCTCTGTCTGAGTATTGGCATCCGACTTACTGCCGCAGCCAAACATCACTGAACAGCTAAGCAGCGCCGTACACAAACATACAATGACTTTCTTCTTCATTTTGTATCCATTCCTTTACTTGTAATTATTCAATAACTGCGGCTGTATGTGCTTTGTAGATTTCCTGGATTGCAGGGATTTCACCAAGACCTGCGATCTGGCAGTCAACACTGTCAAAATTGCCGGAAGCTGTGAACTGGCTCTTCCAGGAATCATCATCATCACCGGCCATATCGTTATTAGCATGATCACCGGCAACAACCATCAGCGGACGAAGAACAACTTTCTTGTAACCTGCGGTCTTAACTGCTTCGATCACTGCTTCGCATGCTGTATCTTCCGGTTCACCTTCAACAGTACCGATAAAGACATTCTCATAACCGAGGTCTTTCATCTGTGACTGCATCTGGCTGTAAGAAATCTTAGCTGTATGGGATGTACCATGACCCATGAATACGAATGCTGTACCGTCTTCTTTGGCTGCATCCAATGAATCATACCCTGCTGTCTTAACTGCTTCTGATGTAATAGCTTCTGCTACAGCTTTCTTATCATCATTCACAACAGTTGCATCGTCACCGACTTCACCAAGTAATGGCTCAGATATCTTGACGGATTCAAATTTGTCTTCATACTTCTGAACAGTCTCTGTTAATTCATCATATTCAGCACCATGCATCAGATGTGTCGGCTGAATAACAAGGTTCTTCACGCCGTTAGCAACTGCACGTTCCAGAGCCTGATCCATATTGTCGATGCATTCGCCGTCTCTTGCTTCTACATGATTGATAATGATCTGCGCTGTGAAAGCTCTTCTTACAGACCAGTCAGGATTTGCTTCCTGAAGGGCATCTTCAATACCTTTGATATCTTTCACACGGCTGTCATTAAAAGATGTACCGAAGCTGACTACCAGCAGTTCATTCTCGCCGATATCATCCTGGTTGCGGGGATCATCCTTGGAAGCATCCCCTGTATCTCTTCCGAAATAATCCGGATCTGCATTCTCGCCTTCAACCATGGCCTTCTGAGCATCTGTCAGAGCATCCCATGCGGCTTTTGCTTCCTTGCACTGTTCATCTGTGCTGTCATTTCTTTCCTGTACATAAATGGCATCGATCAGTGCTGCAACCTTATCTGCTGCTTCCTTATCCGCATCTGCACCTTCTGCAGATTCTGCTGCCGTCTCGGTAGATACTGCTGCCTCTGTGGATGCTGCTGTGCTCTCTGCTGCAGCTGTTGTCTCGGTCTGTTTGCCGCCGCATCCTGCTAAAAGAGATGCTGTAATAGCAGCAACACACACAAATGTTGTCATCTTCTTCATGTTGTTCTTCCTCCTGAAATATAAAATATAGACAGGCACACTTCCAGGAATAAGAAATAAAGAGGGAGAAAAAACAAAAATCCAGCGATAATTCGCCGGATTGCCTGTTATATGTTCTAAACTCATTCAGTACAGCCAATCCTCGTGACCTGGAACCTGATATTCCCCGTACCACAGTCTGGCAGGTCTCCTGGCTCACAGTCCAAACATCCAACACTGTCTTCCCGATGACTCAGTGACATATTAGTGCAGAACTCCTGCTCACAGTGACGAGATCGCACAGGATTTGCACCTGTTTCCCTATTCTCCGTTTTTACACGGCACCAGCTGTTTCTTATTCTGTTGTTTTATGCCATAAAATCATTATAGCACGATTTATCAAATACGCAATTCCTTATTGAGAATTTTCAGTTTGTTTTCTCCTGAAGTTCTGCGATCACATTGATAATATCTCCGATGGTAATCATCCGTTTCAGCATGGAGTCCAGAATTTCTATATCAAATTCTTCCTCCAGGTCACTTAAAGCCTCCTGCATCTCTATAGAATCCATATCCAGATCATCCATAATACTGCTGTTCTCTGTTATCACCGCTTCATCATCAGCGATTACATCTGTAAATGTCCTAAATACGATTTCTTTTATTTCTTTCCTTGTCATACCTGTTCCTCCCTGGCCTGTTATCACCATTTCCCTAATTTCTTCGGATCTTCATGCCATTAATTCTCTCAAAAGGTGTCTTTCTCAGCTCCCATGATACAATCCGCTTGCACAAAACATTTTTTCTATTCATATCCTGAATGTATGTGCCAAGCGCAGTATAATCCGCACCATTGACCGCCTGGATCTCTGCATGGAGATGTCCTGCTTTTTCCCTCACAACAGCTTCTTCAACCAGCGGACATTTCTTAAGCTGACCCTCAAGCTCCTCCGGAGAGACATTCTCGCCATTTGCCAGAATGATCAGATTCTTTTTTCTGCCTGTCAGATACAGATAACCTTCCTCATCTACATAACCGAGGTCCCCTGTTTTAAGCCAGCCATCATCAAAAACGGCCTCTGTGGAAGCAGGATCCCCATAATAACCAAGCATCACACTCTGGCCGCTGACCTGAACTTCACCATCTGTAATCCTTATGTATACCCCCGGCGTCACTTCACCTACAGAGCCCTTTCTCTTCCGCCCGTCCCTTTCATTGGTGATCACTACAGCTTCCGTCATTCCGTAACCGCTGATAATATGAACCCCCAGATTCTCAAAAAAATCTATCGTCTTTGGATCTGAAAAACTCCCGCCGACTGAAACTGTCTGCAGACGGTCATCAAACTTCTGAAACTTTTCTGCGATCGTTCCTTCCAATGTATCATTCTCCAGAATATTGCGCAGCGCCTCAAGGACAAGAGGAACTGCCTGGATAAAGTCTGGTTTTTGTTCATGGATATCTTTGAGAGTACGTTTTGTATTGCTCGATATATACTGTTCGATACCATTGCTGAACATGGAGATAATGGAACCGAGCTTCATCAGATGATAATTCGGTACCGGCGCCATTCCTTTCTCATGCTTCACACCATTATAGGCAAATTCTGCGCTGGCACAAAGGGCGACCATATTCTTCTGGGCCAGCATGACCCCTTTTTTCTTTCCTGTTGACCCTGTTGTAAAAAGCACGCAGGCCGGAAGATCCGGATCCAGCTCATATTTTTGGGTTACTTCAGGCAGAGCTGCCTGTCTGATCTCATACATAGAAGCCGTTTCTGCTTCTGTCATCTGTTCTGCCCACAACTTCTGATTATCATCTATCTTACCATACAAAAGGACATCAGGCTTTAAAAGCTGAAACTCTGTCTCAAGATCAGATACATCCTGTGTATAATTCATTGTTATAATGACAGACCCCGTATAAAGGAGCGTCAGATAAACAACTGCCCATTCATAATCCATGGCTCCCACAAGAGCCACTTTTTTACCGCTCCAGTGATGCATTTTAAGCCACCCGGCTGTCTTTTGAATATCTTCATAAACCACTTCATAATTTTTAGTCACAAGCTGTCTGTGTTCTTTATAAGAAATTGCCGGTCTTCCATGAAATTCCTGCACCGCATTTTCAATCATCTCATAAATATTTTTCGCTTTCATCAATCATCACCTTTCCTTTTTATTCCGGAATAAAAAGCCTGCCTTTCCAAAAAACTGCTGCTCCATCTCCCACACAAAAGATTCCTTCAAAATCGTCAAAACACCGCCGTATACTCCGAAAAATAAAACCGCTGACAAAAGCAGTGTCATAAAACTGCCTAAATGTAATTTTTTTACCCACAAAGACGCCGGCATCGCAGCCAGCACACCCACAGCTATTTTACCATAGCTAACTTCTCTGTAAGCCGGCATAACCAGTTTTTTCAGGGCAGCAAACTGAAGGATCCATACGATGATCTCTGCTGCCAGTGTACCTATGGCGGCACCTGGGGAGGCCACTCTCGGGATCAGAATCATATTCAGGATCAGATCCATAACTGCACCTGCTATTTCTGAATAAAGCACCTTTTTTTCCTGCCCCATAGGAACAAGCATCTGTATCCCCATGATATTGGTTAAACCGATCAGCACAAGGGTCGGCATAATGATCTGCATTGGCAATATTGCCTGTGCATAAGCCTCACCGGACAGAAATAAAACACTTTCCTTTGCAAACAGAATAAAATAGAGCATTAACGGCACTGCAATGATGAAAACAAAACGAATGGCCTTCCTTGTAATCTCCAAAAACTTCTCCGTCTCCTGATGTTCTACATAGTAAGAAGCTCTCGGCAAAAGCACAGTTCCTAAAGATGTGACAACCCCAAGAAGGACATTTTTGATCTTAACCGCCGCATTATAATAACCGACATCCACGTTGGTTTTCATAAAACCAAGCATAACGGTATCAAGATTCGTATAAATCGTCGTGGCGCAGGACATGGCAAAAAATATAAGGATCGGCCTCATATGATGTCTGAAATGATAATGTCCGGCCGGCTGGATAGAAATATATTTGCGGACATTGATCAGATTGCACACATTAGAAGCTGAGGCTGCAAAAATGGAAATGCCGCCGTAGATCACATAATCGCTTTTATCATGGATCAGCACAAACATGGCGATCAGCGCTGCAAACTTGAAAATGATAGACGTCACAGTGATATATGTGTAGCGCTCCAACCCTTTGTAAAGCCAGTCCATACCGATCATATTGAAAAATATAGTCAGGCTGATGATAAGAAACAACGGCTTTTCTGCCTGCATCTTCGGCACAGTAAAAAGTGCTGCCAAAAACACTGCATAAGTCAGCACACTCATCACGCAATTGATTAGAAAAATCTCTTGTACTGTTCTTGAAAGTGCCTCTTTGTCATCCCTCACCTTTGCACAGGCCCTGATCCCGTAAGTCGGAATGCCCAGCTGTGCAAATAATGCAAAATAAGTCACCACCGATGTTGCAAATGAAACCGTTCCTGTTCCTTCCGGCAGAAGAATCCTTGAAACATACGGAAAGGTAATCAACGGAAAAATGAAGGATGACATTGTTAATATGGCATTCATAATAAAGTTGAGTTTTAACGATTTACTCATTTTAAGCCACTTTCTTCAATAAATGTATGTTGATCCAATTTGATATTTTTTTTAATACTGAAACATGTCTGAATAAATCTTCATCACAAAACGCATAAATTGTAAATATATTAAATGCACTAATTAAATGAATATCATTAATACAAAAAACAGATAACATGATATAAATGCCAATCATATAATAATCTTTCTTTTTATATGCTTTCCACAATGATAAAACATATAATGCAACTAATAAAATTATTATAAATATACCATATTTCATTGCAAAGTGCAGATAACCGGAATCAATAAAATAAGTCTGGTCAGAATTACCGCCATTAAGCACAGAGTAAACTTCAACAGGAATATACCGGCCAAATAACGAAAAACCGTACTCTACAATTGCGTTTTTGCACTGCCAAAGTCTTCCTGATAAAATATAGTTCAATGTCATCCACACTTTGCTATTTGAATTGTACAATGGCAGCCAACAGGCCAGGAACGCTCCTATAATTGGAAGCAAAAGAATCCCCTTATAAAATTTATTCAGTATTTTTTTTACATAGCTTTTAAAGGAATCAGATACTGTACAAACAAATACTAGAATTAATCCAACTGACAAAATGGCGAAGCTCATTTTCGTGTCAGTAAGTTTAAATAGAAAAACATTAATTATTTCCATCACAACACATTCTATCGCTGTTATTTTATTTTTTCTTATATAGATATATTCTGATGAAACAAATAAATACAAAATCGGTCCTAAATTAGACCAATTGAAACCAAGAGAATATCTCATTCTAACAGGATCCAAAAGAGAGTTATCTGCCAGCCCTGCAAACGCACATATAATGGTCAAAGACAACAATAGCCCCTGAGCAATAAATGCATATTTCACAAGTCGATTACTGCTCATGCCAAACAAAAACATATAGAAAAGAATCGTCAAAAACAAGGAATTATCTTTTCCTGTAAACATCCCTATACATGAAAACAGTAATAAAGAAGAAAAATAAATCATTGCTTCAATACTATAATGTTTTTGCCTGATTTTATACACTGCCGAAAGCAAAAATAGTCCATAACATATATATCTCACTATTTTTAAGAAGGTATTCAAACTACTTCCTTCGCCAAAACTATACCAGGCCGTATTACAAAAGCATGTCATAAAAACATATAGACCAAATACAGTATAGATTAACATTTCTATCAGCCATTTCAATCTTCCTGATTTTTCCATTTTTCTTTAGTGCTCCTTCAACACTTTCATTTATTATTCCCAATCTTCCAACATCAACAAATTCTCCTTATCACATGTTTCAAATATGTACCACTCCGTAATTCCCTTGAAATCTTTTTTGAATTTAATACCATTTGATTATATTGAGCTTCACTTAAACAATCAAAGGCTTCTGCAAAGTCCTCAACAGAATCAACAATGATCCCAACCTGATGCTCTTTCACAAATTGTGCTTCCGCAGCCTGACTCCAAATGACAACCGGGATCCCTGAAACAAGATATAATGAAAGTTTATGCGGATTATTGAACCTGAGATAATTTCCCGTGTCTCCTGCACAGCCGGAAATAGTATCTCCATCCCACACAAGTCCAAAACCTTCTGTCAACTGAGCCGGTATATCATCTGCTGGAAACGCTCCCATATAATGCACCGATTTTGATTTTAATGCATCCTGATTGAAATTCAAACCATATAAATTGACTTTCACAGATTGATCCAAATTATTTAAGCCTTTAATATACTGACATTTATTGCTATCCAAATTACCGGCAACATTAAGCGTTTTAGCAAATCTGACTGATTTATCATCCGGATTATGACCTGTCAAATAATCAAAAATCTGCAGATCATATATCTTATTTTCATCTATTCCCTGATCAATCAAATATTGTTTCATACTCCTGTTATGTGCAATCACATAATCTGCAATTTCATACATCATCTTGTCCATATAATTGAAACTATCTTCCATTTCCGGAAACATTTTTCTTAATGACTCAAGATCATGAACAAGAAATGCCAACTGAATATGCTTCATTTTTTTTGCATCTTTCAATATATCCATATATTTTTTATTGAGATAAATTGGATGCGGTACAAAAACCAGAGAATTTGATTCTACCCTGTCAATCTTTTTCACTTGAAGATAATTATTTATTTTCTTTATATATTTGTTACCTTGTGTCTTCAACTCCATATTCAATGCTTTTATTCCATATTGTTCTAAAATCTGATTGCAATCATTAACCGCCTTTGAACTGGCATTTTTAGATTCGCCAATCTGTATTTTAATATAATACTTTTCGCTCATTAAACATCGCCTCTTAAATATGCTTTGAATTTGTCCGCCTCTGTACGAATATCATAGCCTGCCTCTATAATAAGCTTAACATATTGTGTCCTATTTAAAAACTGTTCTGACTGACTATAAATTTTCCCCGCCCATATATCCGCATCTTCTTTCAAGGAAATAAATTCTACATTACCTGTAAGATCTGCTGCTTCCGTTATCACATCTTTTGAAGCAAAACATTTCAAGCCTGCTGTCTGAGCCTCAATCAAAACCAGTGGCAATCCTTCAAACCTGGATGGCAATAAGAAGACATCCATGGCCTGCAGTAACCTGTTAACATCTGTTCGTACACCCATAAACAATACGCTCTTTTCTATTCCCAAATTTATAACCTTCTGCCTAATAGCGTCTTCTTCTTCTCCCTGTCCCACCAGCATTAGAACTGCCCTACTATCTAATTTTAAATACTCATAAAAAATATCAATCAGAAATTCATGATTTTTTTGAAACTGGAATCTTCCAACATGTCCGATTACATATCTGTTTTCCAGATTATATGTTTCCCTGATTTGCTTTCTTGTAACTGAATCGTACGCATATTTTTCGGTTTCAATTGCATTATGAATAATTTTAAACGCTTTTCCTTTTAAAATTGGTGCTTTATAAAAAAATTCCCCTGCTGATTCAGAACAGGCCCAAAAATCTGTCGCATACCGGCTAATATGATTTTTCCAATAATGATGCATCAAACTATAAAAATATCTTCTTTTCCCTGTCTGCATCAACTGAGTATTATGTGCATGAATAATTCTTTTTCTGATGCCCGTTATTTTGGCTTGTTTCATAATATATCCACTATTTGCCAAATCACAGCAATTAAACCAAATAACATCATATATTCCTTTATTCACTTCAAAAAAAGTATGTATTTCTTTTTTATACGCCAACGGATGTCTGAATTGGGCACTTTTTATGAAAACAATACGACTTTGATGTGCTTTAAAATATGCTTCGTCATAACATGTATTTGTAAACACCATAAAATCCATTCGAAAATCTTGCTGCAAAAACTCATAGTATCTTTTTATGACTGTTTCTACACCACCCGGATTATCAGTTTGTCCAATAATCAATATTCTCTTCATATCCTATTCCTCACACATATAGGACTCCATTTTTTCTGCCTCTTTCAAAATATCATATCCCGCATCTGTAATCAAATCCAAACAAGACTTCCTATCATACGGTTGCTTTTCCATATATTCAATATGATGTGCCCATTCTATTGAATTTTCCTTCAATTCTTCAAACTCTACATTTCCGGTCACATTCACTTCATATGGCACTTTATTTTTTGTTGTCAAACATCTTAATCCTGATGTCTGAGCCTCAATCAAAACCAGTGGCAATCCTTCAAACCTGGATGGCAATAAGAAGACATCCATGGCCTGCAGTAACCTGTTAACATCTGTTCGTACACCCATAAACAATACGCTCTTTTCTATTCCCAAATTTATAACCTTCTGCCTAATAGCGTCTTCTTCTTCTCCCTGTCCCACCAGCATTAGAACTGCCCTACTATCTAATTTTAAATACTCATAAAAAATATCAATCAGAAATTCATGATTTTTTTGAAACTGGAATCTTCCAACATGTCCAATAACATACTTATCTTCCAATCCTAAATTCTTACGTACTTCATTCCTTATCAGAATATCATATTTGTAATTATATGTACTGATCGCATTATTAATCAACCTATATTTCTGAGAATGTATTTGTTTTTTAATAAAAAAATATACAGCCGCCGCCATGGAACAGCTCCAAAAATCTGTAGCATAACGACCAAGCCTTATTTTATTCACATAATGCAAAATACCTCTAATCATTGATGTCTCATTACCTGAATTATGTGCATGAATAATTCTTTTCTTAATACCGTATCTTTTAGCATATATCAAATAATCAATATTTGTCAATGTGCAGGTATTATACCAGAAAACATCATATTCGTCTGCATGCTCAGAAAAAAAGGTATTCATGGCTCTTTTGTAGGCTTTGTAATTTCGGCTCTTCTGAGGGATCGTATACACCTTGGAACCATTCGCCTTCACTTCTTTTTCGCAGACCATGGATTCCCAATTGCATAGAAAATCAAAATGTATCTTGTTTTTATCAACGTGTCGATAGTAATTCATAATACAGCTTTCCATTCCACCTGGATTATCTGTCATTCCAAACACAAGAACTTTTTTCAGCATTATCCCTTCCTCACATTTTCTTGCTGCAAAATCTCAATTTCTTTTATGAAGCATTCTTTTATAGTGTTTTTTGCGATTATGTTTCATTTTTTCAAGTATAAAACATATTCCAACTGCCCCTCCAATATAAACAATAAACTCTACCAATATACTCACTATAGGCCACGGAGAAATTCTTTGCATTAACTGATTCCATGGAATTGCAATCTGAAAAACAGAATGAATACAGCAAATCCACATTGTATGTCTCCCAATCCATCGTATTTTTTCAAACAGCTTTCCCTCAAATATATTCAGCTGCTGCAATCCTACCAAAAGACACAGACCTGCTCCGAAACTCATTGCCCAGTCAAGCATTCCGCATTGCCAATAATTGTCTGCCATATTGACATTGCCTTTCCACGACATGTAAATCCATCCAGCCGCAAGTCCTCCCCAAATTGCAGGATGAATCTTTTTATTAAAAATATTCATCTTTTTACAGCATATACCGGCATACATGTATCCCGCCCCAACTAATACCTGCGGCAAATAAAAAGGCAAGAGTACCCCTGTTCCGATATAAATACCTGCAATTGCCATAGATATCAAAATTCCAATCTGCAGCCATATTTTTTCAAGTCGGAGTAATGCATTCAAAATGATCGTATCCAATACAAAAGCTACAAAAAACCAAATAGCTCCAATACCATGAGAATCTATTCCCATAAATGTCCCGGCACTAATAGCCAATAAATAAGGAAAAAAATTATATTTCACAATCTGCAGGTAATCTTGATAATTTCCCTGCGCCAAATAGACACTTATCAAACTAATAACCAAAACAAACCCGGCAACCATGCAATATGGCTTGATAATCACCTTCTGGGACTTGAAACAGGCTTTCCATGATTTCTTTTTGGTTGTATATCCACACAACATAAAAAACATCGGCATAGAACCATAGCCCAGAATCTTCAACGGGAACAACTTCATACTCTGTATATTCAATCCATAGCCCAAAAGTCCGTCTGTTACTGCATGCATCATCATAATGGCAATCATCATCAAACCCTTGGTCAAATTAAACATCCCTGGATAATTTTTCTGCATCCGTATGCATCCTCCTGAAATATTGTCATTTTCTCCCTTTTATTATCATTTTTTTACCTGCCGTCCATTGACACTCCACCTATATGATCTCTTCTTCTGCCAGACCCTGAACGTATACACAAGTCCCAATGCTCCATACATATGACCTTTCAAAAGAAAGTTCATCCCCCCTGTGATCCATCCGCCGGATCTCAATGACACCTGCCGAATGGCCTTTGCAAAAACAGGTCTCTTTGCGGTCTGTCTGATCTCACTCACCTTATTTAAAAAAGAATCCGTATCATTTCCTGCAAATATACCATTCACCATGGCAATATGAAAATGTACCAGTATATACTGCCTGCAGGCCTGCTGTATGGCGTCTTTTTCTTCTGATATTCTGTCTGTCATCACTTCCATGGCACGGATATAGCCTTCTACCTTCTTCTTATCAAAAGTATGCATCACAGAAACCGGATTGATATGATAATCATAGATGATATCCGGATAAAAGGCTGCAGACCGGCAAAAGGCCGTATATTGAAAAGTAAAATCACTGTCCTCTGCCAGATGAAGTTCCGGTTCGAATAAAACACCTGATGCCAAAATCTGATGTCTGCGAAAAAGCTTTGCCCAGACCTGCATGTATCTGGTAGGTGCCTGAAGCATCCGTATCCTTGCCCGCTCAATGCTGCCTTCTTTGCAGATTTCTGCCTGATCACAGACCGGGCGGCTGTTTCTTCCGCTTTGATGGCCAAAAAGACATAAATCTGCCTCACTGGTCTGCATAACTTCAATCACTCTTTTCCCACATCCCGGATGCAGAGTATCATCCGCATCCGCAAACATCAGCCATGTTCCTGAAGCCCTGGCAATTCCAACGTTTCTTGCATTGGAAACTCCCTGCTTTGAGTGAAAAAGCTTTACCGGAATTCCCTTACATATTAGCTTTTCCAACACCTGCGTTGTCTGATCTTCCGGCCCGTTCTCTACTACAATGATCTCATAATTGATTTCGGATTCAAATTCCCGATAAATACTTTCTATAGTTTCTTTAATGGTCGCTTCTGAATGATACGCTGGTATAATGACAGAAAGAAGCACTTCGCTCATTGACAGTTAAAAACCCCTTTCATACTTCTTCTTAAAAATCTTGGCACACAAAAAAGCACCGCCCTTTCTCAGCCAGTTAATCTTCTCTATGTGCAGACACGGCAGTTCCCTGATCTCATCCTTTTTTAATCGTCCGCTGTCTATTTCCTCCTGCAGCCAGACATTGAATATGATCTCACTGATTCGCCCATATAGCCGTTTCTGGAAATCAGATAAATTCTCCGATGAGGGCAGTCTCCTCTCAAGTTCAAATAAAATATCAAATACCCATGTGCAGTAAGCGTCGAGATAATCATTCTGCATAATGAACATATTGAACATATGCCCCCATGACCTTTTTAAAACTTTGTCATAACTCTTCAAATATTCCGGATACTTTTCCGCTATAATTTCCCGCACACAATCAAGTTGAAAGGCATGATGTGTATGTGCATAATGTGAATATAATGTCTCTATATAATAATTCCGCTTCTTTGGTACAAAAACCTTATATAGGTGCAGCATCGGCTCTAATTCAGAATATGTTAACACATGGTTCATCCATTCGTCTCTTCTTCCTTTCTTCAGGCAAAAGTATCTCCGATAGTGAACCAGGCCAATAAAATCCTCTCCCAAATTCTTCCACGCCCAATATAATCCTGTCAGTTCACAAAATCCAGGATTCTTCTCTGAAATATGCTCTTCACCGGTGTCATCTCTTCTATATCCCAGATCTGTCTTTCCTTTCGCTCCTACATGAAGCGGAAGATACATAGAATCTGTTGGCATCTGATAGGCTTTATGTGTCGCAACAACAATTCTGACAGATTTGTTTGTCATAATACATTCTCCTTGTCTGGTTTATGCATTAGTTAATCATATCACATTTTAAAGAAAAATAAAACAAAAAACAGCCATAATCTCTATGACTGTTTTTTGTTTAAAGGGAGAAAAAATATATAATCAAAATAATGATTGATATCGCTTACTAATAGTTTGTATACTAATTATATATCTCGCTACATATTTTGTCAACTATCTATATTCAATAAATTTAGCGTGCTAATTATAGCTAATTTGTACAATTTTATTGTTCCTGTATCCAGTTCATCACCGGATAGACACCTTCTTCCACAACCGCTTTTCGAAGTGCCTCTACAGTCAGTTGTTTTTCCATCTCCGACATTGCCGCATGATACACCCTGCTGTTATCCAGCAACTGCATCTGTTTTAAGAACATGGTTACTGATAAGATCAGCACTACGATGATCATCCTGCCTGAGAAAGTACTCCTTCTCTCATTAGGAAAAGGCATATCCTTCCCGGCCTTTTTCCTTCCCATCTGTTTCAGCCGACGACTGTTGTTCCTCTGCTCTGCTTCCATTTCATAATAATCATCCATACAAAAAGCTCCGCCTTTTTGCTTATTATACTCAGGCGGAGCTTTATTTATGAGCAGCTGCTGCTTAAATCCATATTTATTTAAAACATAAACACTGTTCTGATCAGCATTTTCCGAGCCGGATCAGAAAATCTGCATCAATGGTTCTGAAATCATCAATCACTGCATTGGCCTTTGACAAATCCTGCTCGCCGGATGTAGGGTTCTGATAACCAAGACAAGCCATGCCGGCTCTTACCGCAGCCAGTACACCATTGGCAGAATCTTCAATGACAACACATGTTTCCGGTGTCTCCTGCAATTTCTCACATGTTTCAAGGAAAACATCCGGTGCCGGCTTGCCGTTTTTTACATCTTCACCTGAAAAGATCAGATCAAAATACGAAAGGATTCCCAGCTTCTCCAAAACCGCATAGATAAAAGGGTAGGAAGAAGAAGACGCCACCGCCGTTTTTAACCCGTCAGCTTTGATACTCTCCAACAATGCAACAGAACCTTCTGTTGGTACAGCATCACTTTCTCTGACAAGACGAATCATTGTTGCTTCACGTTCTCTGATCATATCAGCCACATCTGCATCCAGATGATAACGCTCTTTAAACAATTCGAACCGCAGCTGATTGGTTGTCCCTGCATAGGCTGTCATCTCTTCTACCGGCACCTCAACACTATGGGCAGCCAGCGTCTGCTGGTCTCCCAGATAATGCATCGGCTGGCTGTCAATGAGCACACCATCCATATCGAATATAATCGCATGTATCATTGCCGTCCATACCTCTAATTACAGTAATTTTTAAATTCTTTAAGAACTGTAAGAACAAGCTCATAGGTTCTTTCAACGGAAGCAATTCCAAGGCGTTCTCTTGATGTATGGATATCATGCATCTCAGGTCCCATGCTGACCATATCAAGCCACGGCATCTTCTCAGAGAGCAGACCGCATTCCAGTCCGGCATGGATCATCTCGATAGATGCTTCATTGCCTGTCTGTTCCTCATAAATCTTCTTGCACAGCGCACAGATTTTTGAATTCGGATTAAATGGCCATTCCGGATAATCCCCCCGGAAAGTCATCTCCCCACCCAAAAATTCTGTCATATATCTGAGTTTATCCATCATCAATGTTTTCAGGGATTTTACTGAACTCCTGATGGCCCATGTCATGACAATGCCTTCCTCTGTTGTCTTCAAAATACCAAGATTCAATGAACTTTCAACAAGTCCCGGAAGATCCGCACTCATGGTCTGGATGCCGTTTGGCACCTGCATCAGCATGAAAATTACCTTCTCAGTCAATGCCATAGAGAAGACTTCATAGCCTCCCTCAGCACGTACATCCGCATCGATGGCGATCACCGGATCACACACATGGAACTCACTGCGTACTTTCTCCTGAAAAGCAGCTGCCAGAGACTGGATCTCATCGATGTCTTCATCGGATACCACAATCTCAGCCTTACTATCTACAGGAATCGCATTGTCCTTGTCTCCGCCATCCACGGAAATAATACAAAACGGCAGTGCTTCATGCAGTTCAAACAACAGTCTGCCAAGCAAAATGTTCGCATTGGCACGGCCTTTATCAATCTCTGAACCGGAATGTCCACCCACAAGGCCATGGACATGCAGTGTCATTGCCGTTCCCTCGGCAGAAGCACAGCTCATCGGAAGAACCGATGTAGCTTTCACACCGCCGGCACAGCCTGCAAGGAAATGCCCTTCATCCTCTGAATCAAGATTCAGAAGGTATTTTGCCTTCAGATCCGTTGTATCCAGTGCAATAGCACCTTCCATGCCCACTTCTTCTTCAGTTGTAAAGACCACTTCCAGTTCCGGATGTTCAATCGTATTATCCTCAAGAATTGCCAGTCCCATGGCAACCGCAATGCCGTCATCACCGCCAAGGGTTGTTCCCTCTGCATGAACATATCCGTCTTCAACAACCAGATTCAGGCCGTCCTTTTCAAAATCAAAATCCACACCTGCATCTTTGACACAAACCATATCCAGATGTCCCTGGATCATCAGAACCGGCGCTTCACCATAACCTTCAGAAGCAGGTTTTCTGATAACCACATTGTATTCCTCATCCTGACGGACCTCAAGATTCAAAGACTGTGCCACAGAAACACAGTAATCACTGATAGCTTTCACATTGTAAGAGCCATGTGGAATCTTGCAGATCTCCTCAAAATAATAAAAAACACGTTCAGGTTTTAAACCTTCTAAAACTCCCATTTCTCTCTCCCAAAATAAAATTAATTTTT
>ENA-UOOA01001050-UOOA01001050.1-human-gut-metagenome-genome-assembly--contig:-P61old-NODE-1050-length-48410-cov-10.660738_pt1 | contig 48410 bp, 37 predicted proteins | sample MGYA00242467_ERZ724014 | MGnify/ENA metagenome assembly ERZ724014 | reverse complement strand
CCGACAGCTCGGCCGGGCGATGCTGCAAGCGCCCGGCCAGGCCCACAGAGGCCAGCACGCGTTCGGCATCGGCATGGCACTGGGCCAGCGGCAGGCGGCGAATGCGCAGGGGCATGGCCACGTTGTCGAGCGCGCTGAACTCGGGCAGCAAGTGGTGGAACTGGTAGATGAAGCCCAGGTGCTGGTTGCGCAGCTGGCCCTGCCGCTCGGGCGAGAGGGCAGACATCTCCGAGCCCTTGAGGCGCACGGTGCCCGCCGTGGGTACATCCAGCCCGCCCAGCAAATGCAGCAACGTGCTCTTGCCCGAACCCGAGGCCCCGACGATGGCCAGCGTCTCGCCTGCACGGATTTGCAGGTCCACGCCGTGCAGCACGGTCACATCGAGGCGGCCTTCGGTGAAGCGCTTGGTCAGGCCCTTGGCTTCCAGCACCACTTCATCGCCCAGAGAATTTTGGCCATTTTGGCCTGCAGCGCCCTCTGAATAAGCGCGAGCAGCTACATTATTCATAGCGGAGTGCCTCTGCAGGATTGACACGGCTGGCACGCCAGCTGGGGTACAGCGTGGCCACGAAGGCCAGCACCAAAGAAATGACACCAATGGGCACGATGTCGCTGGCCTGCGGCTCGCTCGGCATCTTGCTGATGAGGTAAATGTCTTTGGGCAAAAAGCTGGCGTTCAGCGCCCGCTCAATGGCCGGGACGATCACGTCGATGTTGGCGGCAATGCCCAAACCCAGCAGCAGGCCCACGCAGGTGCCAATCACCCCCACCATGGCGCCCTGCACCACAAAGATGCCCATGATGCTCTTGGGGCTGGCGCCCAGGGTGCGCAGGATGGCGATGTCAGCGCGCTTGTCCGTCACCGTCATCACCAGCGTGCTGACCAGGTTGAACGCCGCCACCGCCACGATGAGCGTGAGGATGATGAACATCATGCGTTTTTCAAGCTGCACGGCGGCAAACCAGGTGCGGTTTTGCTGCGTCCAGTCGCGGATCAGCAGGTCGCCGCTCAGGCTGCCCGCCAGTTGCTGCGCCACCTCGCGGGCCTGGTGCAGGTCTTTGAGCTTCAGGCGCACGCCCGTGGGGCCTTCCAGCCGGAAGATGCGCTGGGCGTCTTCGTGGTGCAGCATCACCAGAGCCGAGTCGTATTCGTAGTGGCCCGAATCAAACGTGCCCGCCACCGTCATCTGCTTGAGGCGTGGCACCACGCCCGCGGGCGTGACCTGCCCGGCCGGAGCAATCAGCGTGATGGCGTCGCCCACACGCGCCCCCAGCGAACGGGCCAGCTCGCGCCCCAGCACCACGCGGAACTCGCCGGGCACCAGTTGCTTGAGCACCTCGGCGTTGGTGGCGGCCAGGTCGGTCACCGCGCCTTCTTTGTCGGGGTCAATGCCGCGCACCAGCGTGCCCTTCATGTCTTCGCCACGCGCCAGCAGCGCCTGGGCCGACACAAAGGGCGCTGCGCCCACCACATTGGGGTTGCGCTGGGCTTCGGCCAGCGTCCGGGCGGGGTCGGGCATCGCCGCCCCGTGGGGCGCAAAAATCTCGATGTGCGAGACCACGCTGAGCATGCGGTCGCGCACCTCTTTTTGAAAGCCGTTCATCACGCTCAGCACGATGATGAGCGCCGCCACCCCCAGGGCAATGCCCAGCATGGACACGCCCGAGATGAACGAGATGAAGCCGTTGCGCCGCGTAGCGCGGCCGGCGCGGGTGTAGCGCCAGCCCAAAGCCAGTTCGTAAGGAATTTGCATGGAAGCGCGATTGTGGCATTGGGTGGAAGCCCTTCTGGACAACCCGCCAGGGCGCCCCCCGGATAATCCCCCCCATGGCTCTTATCACCCTACTCAATGCCCAGCTGGCTTTCGGGCATGTCGCTTTGCTGGACCGCACCGGCTTTTCCCTTGAAACCAATGAACGCGTCGGCCTGATCGGCCGCAACGGCGCGGGCAAGTCTTCGCTGCTCAAAATCCTGGGCGGCCTGGCCAAGCCCGACGACGGCACGCTGCAAGTGCAGCAAGGCACCCGCATCGCCTTTGTGGAGCAAGAACCCGCACTGGACCCCGACGCCACCATCTTCCAGGCGGCGTCTGCCGGGCTGGCCGGGGTGATTGCCTTGCGTGACCAATACCTGGCCCACGCCGATGGCGTGGACCTGGACGCCCTGCAAACCCAGATTGAGGCGGCCGACGCCTGGAACTGGGAGCAGCGCGTGGAAGAAACCCTGCAGCGCCTGCACCTGAACCCCGACGCCCGCGTGGGCGACCTCTCTGGCGGCACCAAAAAGCGCGTGGCCCTGGCCCAGGCGCTGGTGGCCCGGCCCGATGTGCTGCTGCTCGATGAGCCCACCAACCACCTGGACCTGGACTCCATCCGCTGGCTGGAAGATTTGCTCATCGACTTCAAGGGCAGCGTGGTCACCATCACCCACGACCGGGCGTTTCTGGACCGCATTGCCACCCGCATCGTCGAGCTGGACCGGGGCCAGCTGCGCTCGTACCCCGGCAACTTTGCCGCCTACCGCCTGCAAAAGGAAGAGCAGCTGGCGCAGGAAGCCGTCATCAACGCCAAGGCCGACAAGCTGCTGGCACAGGAAGAAGTGTGGGTGCGCAAGGGCGTGGAAGCGCGCCGCACCCGCAGCCAAAGCCGCATTGGCCGCCTGGAAAAGCTGCGCGAAACCCGCGCCGCCCGCCGCGACGTGGTGGGCAAGGTGAAGATGGAAGTGGGCACCGGTGGCGACAGCAACTACCAGGGCAAGATCGTTGCCGAGCTGCAGCATGTGAACAAAGCCTTTGGCGACAAGGTGATTGCCCGCGACTTCAGCGCCACGTTGCTGCGCGGCGACAAGATCGGCCTGCTGGGCCCCAACGGCGCGGGCAAGACCACGCTGCTCAAGATGATTCTGGGCGAGCTGGAACCCGACAGCGGCACCATCCGCCGCGGCGCGAACCTGCAGGTGGCCTACTTCGACCAGCTGCGCGACGCGATTGACCTGGACGCCACGCTGGAAGACTTCATCAGCCCCGGCAGCGAGTGGATCGAGATCAACGGCCAGCGCAAGCATGTGCGCAGCTACCTGGGCGACTTTCTGTTCTCGCCTGCCCGCGCGCATTCGCCCGTGCGGTCCCTCTCGGGCGGTGAGCGCAACCGCCTGCTGTTGGCCCGCCTGTTCGCCCGCCCCGCCACGGTGCTGGTGCTGGACGAGCCCACCAACGACCTGGACATCGAAACCATCGACCTGCTGGAAGAACTGCTGCTGGACTACCCCGGCACCGTGTTCCTCGTCAGCCACGACCGCACCTTTCTGGACAACGTGGTCACCAGCACCATTGCCTACGAAGGCGACGGCGTGTGGCGCGAATTTGAAGGCGGCGTGGAAGACTGGCTGCAGCAATCCCAACGCAGCCAGGCCCTGCGCGACCAACGCAACACACCGCCCGCAGCCACGGCAGCGCCTGCCCCAGAGGGCAAGGGCGGCAACGCGGCGGCCAAAGACGAACAAGCCGCCGCCCCCAAGAAGAAGCTGAGCTACAAGGAGCAGCGCGAGCTGGAGCAGCTGCCCGACCGCATCGCCGCGCTGGAAGCCGAGCAGCAGTCCATCCAGCAAGAGCTGGCCGATGGCACGCTCTACACCCGCGACCCGCAGCGCGCCACGGCCCTGCACGCCCGCGAAGGCGTGATCGAAGAAGAACTGCTGGCCGCACTGGAGCGCTGGACCGACCTGGCCCCCTGAGCGATGGCGGGGCCCGGCCCCGCTGCCCACGCCACTGCCGAACCACCGCCCCTGCGGCTGCACCCACGAAAATACGGCCCATGCCCGCACCGCACCATTTGCTGATCCCGTACGCCGCCAGCCGCACCCCTGGCGCGCAAGAGGCCCTGAAAGGCCAGGCCCTGCCCCATCTGGACCGCCTGCTGGCCCGCCTGAGCACGGCAGACGCCAGCCCCGGCGAGGAAACCAGCCTCACCCCCCCGCACGAACGCGCGCTGGCGCAAGCGCTGGGCCTGGGCACCCAAGACGGGCTCATCCCCTGGGCCGCGTGGCACCGCCTGCAGCAAGGGCAACCCACAGGTCAGACACCGGACGCTTCCGCCTGGGCCTTCATCACGCCCTGCCAGTGGCAAGTCACCACCGACCACATCACCCTGCACGACCCGGCCCACCTGGGCCTGGACGAAGCCGCCTCGCGTGAGCTGCTCGCCATCGTGGCCCCGTGGTTTGCAGAGGACGGCATCACCCTGCATTACGACCAGCCCACCCGCTGGCTGGCCAGCAGCCCCCTGTTTGCCACGCTGGCCACCGCCTCGCTCGAACGTGTGCAGGGCCGCGACGTGCGCGCTTGGATGCCAAACGCGCGCGAGGCCCGCACCCTGCACCGCCTGCAAAGCGAGATGCAGATGCTGCTCTACACCCACCCCTTCAACGACGCGCGCGGGGCCCAGGGGCTGCCCGCCGTCAACTCGTTCTGGGTGCACGGCACCGGGGCATTGCCCCCTGGGCTGACGGCGCCTGCGCAGCCGCCGCAGGTGGCAGATGCCCTGCGTGCCCCCGCCCTGCAGGAAGACTGGCGCGCCTGGGCCAGCGCCTGGACCGCGCTGGACGCAGGCCCCGTGGCCGATCTGCTGCGGCAGGCCGAACAGGGCCAGCCCGTGCGGCTGACGCTGAGCGGCGAGCACAGCGCTCAATCCTTCCACACCGCGCCCCTGGGGCTGGTGCAACTCATTCAACGCTTTTTAAGGCCCCAGCGCTTTATGGACGTGCGCGAGCAGCTATGAAAATAGTAGCAAGAGACATCCCCCCCCGCACCGCCTGGGCGCTGGAGCAAGCAGGCGTGCACCCGCTGCTGGCCCGCCTGTACGCCGCGCGCGGCGTGCAAAGCAAAGACGAGCTGGACGACGGCCTAGCCCGCCTGCTACCGCCCAGCGGTGAAAAAGGCATGAAAGGCATTGACACCGCCGCCCGCCTGCTGGCCGACGCCATGGCACAGAACCTGCGCCTTGTCATCGTGGCCGACTACGACTGCGACGGCGCCACCGCCTGCGCCGTGGGCGTGCGCGGCCTGCGCCTGCTTGGCGCGCAGAACGTGGACTATCTGGTGCCCGACCGCGTGGCTGACGGCTACGGCCTCAGCCCATCCATCGCCCGCCGCGTGAAGGAACGCGGGGCCGATGTGCTGATCACCGTGGACAACGGCATTGCCAGCGTGGAAGGCGTGGCCGAGGCCAAGGCCCTGGGCCTGCAAGTGCTCGTCACCGACCACCACCTGCCCGGCCCCGCCCTGCCTGCGGCCGACGCCATCGTCAACCCCAACCAGCCCGGCTGCACGTTTGAGAGCAAGTCCATGGCCGGGGTGGGCGTGATGTTCTACGTGCTGCTGGCCCTGCGGGCTGAGCTGCGTGCACGCGGCGTTTTTGATGCCGCCACCCAACCGAAGCTCGACCCGCTGCTCACCCTGGTCGCTCTGGGCACCGTGGCCGACGTCGTGAAGCTCGACGCCAACAACCGCCGCCTGGTGGCCCAGGGCTTGAGGCGCATCCGCGCAGGCCAAATGCCTGCGGGCATGGCCGCCCTGTTCCACACGGCAGGCCGCAAGGCGGCTGCGGCCACCACGTTCGACTTTGGCTTTGCCCTGGGCCCGCGCATCAACGCCGCAGGGCGTCTCGCCGACATGACGCTGGGCATCGAATGCCTGCTGACAGACGATGCAGGCCGCGCTGCCGAGTTGGCCGCCACGCTGGACGGCATCAACCGCGAGCGCCGCGAGATCGAGGGCGGCATGCGCGAGCAGGCCATGCTGATGGCCGAGAGCCTGTTTGACGAGAGCGAGGAGCCCCCGCCCGCCATCAGCGTGTTCGACCCGGACTTTCACGAAGGCGTGGTCGGCATCGTGGCCAGCCGCATCAAAGACAAGCTGCACCGCCCCACCTTCGTGTTTGCAGCCAGCAGCGCGCCGGGCAAGGAGCACGAACTCAAAGGCTCGGGCCGCTCCATCCCCGGCTTTCACCTGCGCGATGCGCTGGACCTGGTGGCCAAGCGCCACCCCGGCGTCATCCTCAAATTCGGCGGCCACGCCATGGCGGCAGGCTGCACCGTGGACGCCGACGCCTTCGACACCTTCGAGCAGGCCTTTGCCCAGGTCGCCCAGGAATGGCTGGACGCCGCCACCCTCACCCGCAAGATCGAAACCGACGGCCCCCTGGCCCCTGAATACTGCCGCGCCGACATTGTGGACACCCTGCACCGCGAGGTGTGGGGCCAGGGCTTTTTGCCCCCCACCTTCAGCGAAGAGGTGCAGGTGCTGAGCCAGCGCCTGGTGGGTGAGGCCAAGAACCACCTCTCCATCAAGCTCATTCACCAGGGCAACCCGGTGGACGCCATTTGGTTCGGCCGCACCGAGCCCCTGCCCGCCCGCGTGCTGCTGGCCTTCCGCCTCGATGTGAACGAATGGAAGGGCGAGCGCAAGGTGCAGTTTCTGGTGGAAGGCGCGCAGCTTTAAGCCGCTGCCGCGGGGGCATGGAAGCGTTGCGCGCCCGGCAAAAGCCCTGGCGCCAGCGCAGCCGGGTCGAACCCGTAGAATGAATTCGTGACCTCCTACCTCAACGCTGACCTGCACTGCCACTCTGTCGTCTCAGACGGAACCCTCACGCCCGAAGAACTTGCCGCCCGCGCCAAGGCCAATGGCGTGGAGCTTTGGTCCTTGACCGACCATGACGAAATTGGCGGCCAGCACCGCGCCGCTGCTGCGGCACGCAGCCAGGGCATGGCCTACCTCACGGGCACCGAAATTTCCGTCACGTTTGCAGGCAACACGGTGCACATCGTGGGCCTGGGTTTCGACCCCGACAACGCGGCGCTGGCCCAGGGGCTAGCAGCCACACGCGGCGGGCGGGGCGAACGGGCGCAGGAGATGGCGGCGCAGCTTGCGCAAGTGGGCATCCACGGCGCCTACGAAGGCGCGCTCAAGTTTGTGGGCAACCCCGAGCTGATCTCCCGCACGCACTTTGCGCGGTTTTTGGTAGAGACGCAGGTGTGCCGCGACACGAACGAGGTCTTTCGCAAATACCTCACCGAAGGCAAGCCCGGCTACGTGCCCCACCGCTGGGCCACGCTGGGCGATGCCGTGCGCTGGATCACCGAGGCCGGCGGCCTGGCCGTGATTGCCCACCCGGCGCGGTACAAGTTCACTGCCAACGAGGAATACGCCCTGTTCTCCGAATTCAAGGCCCACGGCGGGGCGGGTGTGGAGGTGGTGACGGGCAGCCACACCGCTGCAGAGTACGTGACCTACGCCGCCATGGCCGAAGAGTTTGGGCTGGCAGCGTCGCGCGGCAGCGACTTCCACAGCCCGGACGAGTCCCACACCGACCTGGGCACCCTGCCCTACCTGCCGGGCCACCTCACCCCCATCTGGGAAACGCTGGCCGACCGCGTGCGGCCCGCCACCTGAACCCTTCAACGCAGCAGGCCTTGCCATGGCACAGTATTTCGAAGTCCACCCCGACAACCCGCAGCCCCGGCTGCTCAAGCAGGCCGCTGCGCTGTTGCAAAAGGGCGGCATCGTGGCCGTGCCCACCGATTCAAGCTATGCCCTGGTCTGCCACCTGGACGACAAGGACGCGGTAGACCGCCTGCGCCGCATTCGCCAGGTGGATGAAAAACACCACCTCACGCTGCTGTGCCGCGACCTGTCGGAACTGGCCAACTACGCCCGCGTGGACAACCGCCAGTACCGGCTGCTGAAGCTGGGCACGCCCGGCCCCTACACCTTCATCCTGGAAGCCACCAAGGAAGTGCCGCGCCGGGTGAGTCACCCGTCTCGCAAGACCATCGGCCTGCGGGTGCCTGACCGCAAGGGCCTGCAACTGCTGCTGGAACTGCACGGTGCGCCGCTGCTGGCCACCACGTTCATCCCCGCAGGCGAAAGCGAACCCCTGAACGACCCCGAAGAGATCCGCGAGCGCTATGAAAAAGTGCTGGACGCCATCGTGGACGCAGGCGGCTGCCCGCAAGAACCCACCACGGTGGTGGACCTCACCCCCATGGGCACTGGCGGCGACCCAGAGGTTGTGCGCGAGGGGCGCGGTAGCCTGCAGGCCCTGGGGCTTTGAGCCGGCCCTGACCACCACCGGTCTGAATCGCTCCGCCCCACCCCGCACGCTGTCCGGCCATCTGCGCCATGGCTCCTGGGAGCCCGCCGCTGTCTGAGACAATACGCGGGTGGACACCTCCAATCTCATCCAGACCATCCTCATCTACGCACTGCCCGTGCTGTTCGCCATCACCGTACACGAGGCGGCCCACGGCTATGCAGCCCGCCACTTCGGTGACAACACGGCGTACATGATGGGGCGCATCACGCTCAACCCTGCCAAGCACATCGACCCCGTCGGCACCATCCTGATGCCGTTGTTGCTGTACTTCGCCACGTCAGGCGCCTTCCTGTTCGGCTATGCCAAGCCTGTGCCGGTCAACTTTGGCAATCTGCGCAAACCCAAACAGCAGATGGTGTGGGTGGCGCTGGCCGGGCCTGCGTCCAACTTTGTGCAGGCGGTGGCCTGGGGCGTGGTGCTGATCACCATGGTGGGCATGGGTGTCGATGAGCGCTTCTTCATCGAAATGGCGCGCGCCGGCGTGCAGGTCAATCTGGTCATGTGGGCGTTCAACCTGTTCCCGCTGCCGCCGCTGGACGGCGGGCGCATTCTGGTGGGCCTGCTGCCCTGGAAGCAGGCGCACATGGTGTCACGCATCGAGCCCTGGGGCTTTTTCATCGTGATGGCGTTGGTCATCGCGGGTGTGGTCGGCAGTTTGTGGCTGCGTCCGCTGATGAGCCTGGGCTACAGCACCATCAACCTGCTGCTCACGCCGCTCACCGCCTTGCTGCGCTGAATTCCGCCTTTTTCTCTTCCTCCTGCAGACCTTGTTTCCATGAGCACCACGCGCTTTCTCACCGGCATCACCACCACCGGAACCCCGCACCTGGGCAACTTTGTGGGCTCCATCCGGCCTTCGGTGGCCGCCAGCCTGCGCCCTGGCGTGCAAAGCTTTTATTTCCTGGCCGACTACCACGCACTCATCAAGTGCGAAGACCCGGTGCGCATCCAGCGTTCCACGCTGGAGATTGCCGCCAGCTGGCTGGCCTCGGGGCTCGACCCGGAGAAGGTGACCTTCTACCGCCAGTCCGACATCCCCGAGATTCCCGAGCTGAACTGGATGCTGAGCTGCGTGACCGGCAAGGGGCTGCTCAACCGTGCCCATGCCTACAAAGCATCCCAGGACAAAAACCTGGAAGCCGGGCGCGATGCCGATGACGGCGTGACCGCTGGCCTGTTCATGTACCCCGTGCTGATGGGTGCCGACATTTTGATGTTCAAGGCCCACAAGGTGCCCGTGGGCCGCGACCAGGTGCAGCACATTGAAATGGCGCGCGACATGGCCAGCAGCTTCAACCACCTGTATGGCGAGCACTTTGTGCTGCCCGAAGCGGTGATTGACGACAACGTGGCCACCCTGCCCGGGCTGGACGGCCGCAAGATGAGCAAGAGCTACAACAACACCATCCCGCTGTTCTCTTCGCGCGACCAGCTCAAGAAGCTCATCGGCAGCCTGCTCACCGACTCGCGCGCGCCCGGCGAGCCCAAGGACACCGAGGGCTCTGCCCTGTTCCAGATCTACCAGGCCTTTGCCACCCCTGAAGAAACCGAAGCCCTGCGCCGCGCCTATGCCGAGGGCATTGCCTGGGGCGATGCCAAGCAAATGCTGCTGGAGCGGGTGGACCAGGTGATCGCACCGATGCGCGAGCAGTATGAATCGCTGATCAACCACCCTGAGCGCATTGAGCAGATCCTGCTACAGGGCGCTGAGCGGGCACGCGCCCTGGCCACGCCGTTCATCAAAGAGCTGCGCTCGGCCGTGGGCCTGCGCAGCCTGGCACAAGCCAGCGCGGCCAAAAGCAACAAGGCAGCCAAGGTGGCCCTGCCCTCGTTCAAGCAATACCGCGAGGCCGATGGCAAGTTCTACTTCAAGCTGCTGGCTGCCGATGGCCGCCTGCTGCTGCAAAGCACGGGCTTCGCGGCGCCCAAAGAGGCTGGCCAGGCCATTGCCCAACTGCAAACCCAGGCAGACGCCCTCGCCCAACTGGCGCAGCATCTGGCACCCGTGGAAGGCGTGGACACTGCCGATGTGCAAGCGGCCCTGCAAGCACTGGCCGCTGCCAACAACGGTTGAAGTCCGCCCCACCTCACTATCAAAAACATAGCTGCTGGCGCTTATTTATCAAGCGCTAGCGGCTATTTTCATTAGAAATCACTTATCACAGACATGCAGGCTTGCTGAGCATGCCTCTGCGCCAAGGCAAGCCTCTGTAACCTTGCCGTACACTGGGCCCACTGCTTTGAGGCGCCCATGCAAGCACTCCGCTCCGCTGCTGTTTTGTTGGCTGTAACCACCCTGTTGGCCGGTTGCAGCACCATCACCTCGCCCACGTCTCCTCCTGCCACTGCCAACGACCACCCGCAGGTTGTGGTCAATTCACTGGGCATGCGGTTTGTACCAATCCCCGCTGGCCGTTTCTGGATGGGCAGCGCTGAACCGGCGCGAGAACTGGCCAAAGCCTACCCCCTGCTGGAAGCGGAACGCTTTGCCGCCCTCAGCGATGAAGCCCCCGTGCATGAGGTGCATATCAGCCGCCCGTTTTACCTGGGCCAGCACGAGGTCACCGTGGGGCAGTTCCGGCGGTTTCTGGCCGAGTCGGGCTACCAGCCGGAATCGGTGTCTGACGGCACCGGCGGCTACGGCTACAACCCGCAATACGACCCGGCCACCACCCAGCGAGGCGATGCCTTTGAAGGGCGCGACACCCGCTATTCCTGGCGCAACCCAGGTTTCAAGCAAGCCGACGACCACCCCGTGGTCAACGTCACCTGGAATGACGCCCAGGCCCTGGCGCAGTGGCTGAGCCAGCGCGAAGGCGTGCGCTACCGCCTGCCCACCGAGGCCGAATGGGAATACGCCTGCCGGGCCCAGACGCGAACCCGCTACCCCCACGGGGACGCCCCCGCCGCACTCACGCAGTACGCCAATGTGTTCGACCAATCCACAGCGCCGCTGTGGCCCAAGTGGAAGCAACACGCCCTGCCTGGCAACGACGGCTACGTTTTCACGGCGCCCGTGGGCAGCTACCCACCCAACGCCTGGGGCCTGCACGACATGCAGGGCAATGTGTGGGAATGGGTGTCTGACTGGCACGACGAGGGCTATTACGCCCAATCCCCCACTACCGATCCGCAAGGGCCCGAAACAGGCTCCGTGCGCGTGCGCCGTGGCGGCTCGTGGCACACCTGGGCCTTTTATGCACGCTGCAGCTACCGCAACTGGAACAGCCCCCAAACCCGCTACACGCTGGTGGGCATGCGCCTGCTGCGCGAGTGGAGCCCAGCAGCAGCAACGCCAGACTGAGCCCTGAATTGCGCCCGGTTGGGTTCACGCTTCACCAAGCCAACCCCAGCATCAAAACATCAACTAGACCTGCCAACGGGCTCAGGCTCACGCCCAAACCGGGCATCCCTTGGAAATATTGGTTCATGGACAAAGCCGTAGGGAGAAGCATGCGCATAGCCGCGTTAGACGACGATGCGCTTCAGCTCGATCTTTTCAAACAGGCCCTGCACGCCATGGGCCACAGCTGCCACACCTACCTGACCGGAGCGCAGTTGCTGCACAGCTTGCAGAGCGAGTGCTTCGACCTGTTCATCGTGGACTGGCACCTGCCGGACACCACAGGGCCAGAGGTGGTGCGCTGGGTGCGCCAACATGTAGGGCTGGAAATGCTCATTCTGTTTTTGCCCCACCGGCAGGAAGAGCGCGACATCGTGGAGGGCCTGGGTTGCGGGGCCGATGACTTCATGACCAAGCCCGTGCGCATAGGCGAGTTGCGGGCACGGGTGGCCGCCGTGCTGCGGCGCTCTTACACAGACAAGCCCGAAGAGGTGCTGGAGTTTGGGAGATATCGGTTTCTGCCAGAGTCACGCTCTCTCGAAATTGATGGCGCGCCGGTGAAGCTGAAAAACCGCGAATACGAGCTGGCCCTGTTCCTGTTCCAGAACATGGGGCAGTTGCTCACGCGGGATCATTTGAAGGAAGTGATCTGGGGCCAGGTGCCGGATGTGATGTCCCGCTCACTGGACACCCACATCTCCCGCCTGCGTATTCTGCTGGACCTGCGCCCCGCCAATGGTTTCATCGTGACCTCGGTGTACGGCGTGGGCTACCGGTTTGAAACCACGGAACAGGTACAGCCCGCCTGACCCCTGGCGCCGCACGGGTCGTCGCTTTGCACCCAAATATGGGCGCGGCGCAATGGCCGCCAACCACAGTTTTTCAGTGCCGGCCTCAGGGTCGCGCACTCACCAACCACCGCATGGGCAACTGCTCGCCCTGCGCCCCAGGAGTTCTTGTGTCGATCACACCGCCTTATCTCCGAATTCACTTGTCCGCAGCACTGCTGGCGCAGTCTTGATGACATCCCTAGCCCCCGGACGCCTGGGCCGCAGACCAAAAGGACGAAACGCCTCACGTTGTGCAAGCGGGCGATACGCTGGAAGGCCTGTCCCAAAGCTACTTTGGCACGCCCCGCCTGTGGCACCAGCTGCAAGCGCGCAACAAAGTCAAAGACCCGCGCCAGTTGCAGCCGGGCTCGGTGGTGTGGATTCCCGTGGGCTTGCTGCCCGCTGAGTCCGCCCAGGTGGAATTCGTTCACGGTGATGTCAAGGTGCACACCGCAGAACTAGGAGCCACCACAAACACCGCAGCAGCGGCAAACCCACCGGTTGCTGCCGGCACGATGCTGGCCGAAGGCACCAGGCTGCAAGTAGGCCCCAACGGATTTGTGACCGTGCGGCTGGCAGACGGCTCCATCGTCAAGGTCAGCGCCCAGTCAGATGTCCAACTGCGCCAGCTGCGCAGGCGCGGCAGGGCGGGGTCTGTGCAGTCGGTGGTGGAGATTCAACGCGGCAGTGTCGAGTCCAGCGTTGCGCCCAGCACCGACGCATCGCGCCGTTTCGAAGTGCGTACACCTCGCGCCGTGACCAGTGTTGCTGGCGCTGAACGTGCCAGCCCAGGCAGGCGCCAGTGTGTACCAGGCCATCGTGGCGCGTGATGCCGAATTGACGCAGGTGCTTCGTTCGGGCACGTTTGCCAACGGGCAGCTGCGCTGGAAGGGGCTGGACGATGGGCAATATTTCATCTCAGTGCGCGCTATCGACGCGGAGGGGATTGCCGGGTTGCCCACCACCCAGCCACTCACCGTCAAGACCCAGCCAGTACCGCCCCTGTACCAAAAACCTGCGCCCGACGCGGTGGTTTCCAACGCAGGCGGGCAGTTGCTGTGCACCCAGGTGGCTGGTGTGCGGTGGTACCGCATCCAGGTGGCGACCCAAGCGGATTTCAACGCCCCGGTGCTCGATGAAAGCCGACTGGACAGCTGCACGCTGTCCGTCGCCCAACTGCCCGTGGGCAGTTACTTCTGGCGCGCAGCCAGTGTGCGCGAACTGCCTGGGGGCGGGGTAGACCAAGGCCCGTTTGCAGCACCGCAGCCCTTCAAGCTGGTGCAACAACCACCGGCACTGTCGGCACAAGCCCTGCAAGCCGACGATGGGGGCACCACGGTGAGCCTGCGCTGGCCAGGGCAAGCAGGCCAGCGCTACCGCCTGCAACTGGCCAGGGAGATGCGCTTTGAAAAGCCCGTGCTGGACACCCTTCTGGACGAGCCCCGATGGGCGGCTTCTGACCTGGCGGCGGGCACGTATTTCTTGAGGGTGCAGGTGCTGGATCCCTCGGGCCTGCAGGGTGATTTTTCGCCGCCGCGCTCCATCCGGGTGGGCACGGGCTTCAGCACCGGCTGGGGGCTGCCCGTATCTGACTCCAGCGGTGAGCCCGTGCGGCGCCCCTGACCCCACAACCCCGCCCAGGACAGCTGCATGCCGAAAGCCGCACGCACCCGCACGCAACAGCGGCGCCTTGAATGGGCACTGCTGGCGCTGGCATTGCTCTGCCTGGTTGCCTGGCTCAGCCCACCGCAACAGATGGCGGGACTGAATCATCTGGTCCAAGACCTGGGGCTGCGCTCACTGGCCCGTCCACCCCATCCAGACATCGTGGTCATCGCGGTGGATGACCGCAGCATCACCTCGATTGGTCGCTGGCCCTGGCGGCGTGCGCTGCATGCGCAGTTGGTAGATGTGGTGACCGCCCAGAATCCCAAAGCCATTGGGCTCGACATCCTCTTCAGCGAGCCCGACCTGGACTACCCGCTGGACGATGCCCTGCTGGCCCAGGCCCTGGCCCGCAGCCAGCGGGTGGTGCTGCCGGTGCTGCAACGCAATCAGGCGGGCTTGATGGAGGGCGCTTCTGAACTGCCGCTGGACGTCTTGGCTGACGCAGCTGCCGCGATGGGCCATGTGCATGTCGCGCCCGATGGCGATGGGGTGGTGCGCGGTTTGTACCTGCAGGAGGGCCCGGCAAGCGCCCCCTGGAGCCACTTCAGTCTGGCGCTGCAATGTGTGGCGCAGGACGCGGCGGCCCGGTGCAAAAACTCACCCCCAACCAATAGCACGCCAGTCACTCCTCCCCATTGGACTGAGCGGCAGCCCGAGCTGATCGCCTACGCAGGAGGGCCGGGCCACTACCCCACCTACTCTTACATCGATGTATTGCGGGGGCAGATACCTCCCAACGCATTCCAGGGCAAATTTGTGCTGGTGGGTGCTGTGGCATCCGGCTTGGGGGACACCTTTGCCACCCCCGTCAGCAGTGGTGCGCGCCTGATGCCAGGGGTGGAAGTCGTGGCTCATATCCTTGACAGCCATTTGTCCGGCATCCACCTCAAAGCCGCGCCTGCAGCGGCCAACATTGCATTCAACCTGATGCCCGTGGCAGTCGCCTTGCTCACTCTGCTGTTTGCCGGCCCGCTGACGGCCTTGCTCGCCAGCTTTGGGTTGGGCCTTGGCACTTTGCTGATGTCAATGGCGCTCATGCGCTGGACGGGGTGGCACTTTGCCCCTGCCGCAGCATTGCTCGGCCTGGTGCTGGCCTACCCCCTGTGGAGCTGGCGCAGGCTCAGCGCTGCCGCCCATTTTTTGCGCACGGAAATGGAACATCTGCGCAGCGAAGGCCTGCCCGTGCGCAATAGCCCATGGGCACGGCGCGGTGACTTCCTGGAAAAGCGTATCAACGCGGTGGAAGCAGCCTCGCGCCAACTGCGAGATCTGCACCAGTTTGTGAGCAACAGCCTGCAGCAACTACCAGCACCCAACTTTGTCTGTGATGCACAGGGCCGCATCCTCCTGGCCAACGTCGCCGCCCTGCGCTATGTGGGTTTGGGCCCTTTTGAGCCACAGACTGCGCTGCAAGGCAAATCCATCTTCCAGGTGCTGCACGACTTGCAAGATGCCCACACCCTGCAACCGCTGTTGAGCCCCGATAAGCTCTTGGCCGGACAGATTCCCGCCCAAAGCGAAGGGCACGATGCGCAAGGGCGCAGCCTGCTCATGCTGTGCAAGCCCTTCACCGAGTTTGCCAACGTGGGTTGGCTCATTACCTTGGTAGACATGACGGAGATACGCCGAGCGCTGCAACAACGCGACCAGGCTATGCACTTCATCTCGCACGACATCCGCGCGCCCAACGCCTCCATCCTTACGCTGCTGGAGATGCAACGCAACAGCATGGAGCCCCTGCAGGCCGACGAGCTTCTCAAGCGCATCGAAAAATACGCCCAAGCATCGCTCAGTATGGCCGAAAGCTTTGTGAGACTGGCCAGCGCCCAAAACAACGAATATCGCGTAGCGCCGCTGGACCTGGCATCCGTGCTGCAGGACGCCGTGGACGACGCCTGGACCCAGGCCAGCAACCAGGAGGTGAGTGTCACTATCCTCCAGATTCCACATTCAGCACCCTGTGTGGGCGACCGCCCCTTGCTGGCACGGGCCATGGCCAACGTGCTCAACAACGCCATCAAATACAGCCCTGCCCGAGGTACGGTGCGGTGCAGCCTGTACGCGAGAGGCCCCAACTGGGTCATCAGCATTCGCGACGAAGGCCCGGGCATCGACCCAGCCCAGCAAGACCGACTGTTCAAACCCTTCTCTCGCCTTCATGACCTGACCCACCCCAACATTTCTGGAGTGGGCCTGGGCCTTGCGTTGGTGCACACCGTGGTCAAACGCCACGGCGGCTCACTGGAAGTGGAAAGTGCAGTGGGCCAGGGCGTCGAATTCAGGCTGGTGCTTCCAGCCTCTGCCAGCGATTGAGCACAAGGCGCAGCTATGCGCCAAAGCCCGTGGTGGCCTGAACGTGCCCATCATCGAACTGCAACACGCGCTCGGGCCAGCGCAGTGCAGCCAGCTTGAAATCGTGGCCCACCACGGCTCCTGACTTGCGCTCCAGCCAGCGCCCGCCTGCTGAAAAATCCACGCAGAACACATTGCCCCGCTGGCCGTGCCAAGCGAACGGGTGGGTGCTGGCAAACAGGTCCGCATCGCCCTTACCCACCGCCCCCGGGTCGATCTGGTGGACCCGCCGCCAGTAGTGGCCAACGACCACCGGCGTTGCTTCTGTGTAGGCATCCCACCACGGCATGCGCTGTGCAAAGCGCCACTTGCCGCCCGAGAAAAACGGCACCGCGCCCTTTTGTTCTACGCCAGAGGTCAGCACCTTCAGCGGGTTCAGCATCTGCTTGCTGGATTCGTACTCGGCATGGGCGTGCAAAAACGGCGGCTGGCGCTGGCTGTTTTCCAGCCCGTGCTCCCACTGCTCCAATTCGCGGGCCATGCGCTCGGCCAGTGCAGTCTCACGCGCCTGCTGCTGGGCAATGTGCTCCCACTGGTCGTACTCTGTTCGCACCGAGCCCAGTGGCAGGCGCCTGGCCGCTTCGATCTGCTCGTCCTGCCACGCCGCGTGGATCACGCGCAAGTCGGCACGTTCCAGACCGATGGGCAGCGTCGATAAAAACTGGACGATGTCTTGGCGTTCTTGCGGGGTGGGCCGCCGAAACGGCGCATATTTGTCATGGTCACGCGTGACACGCGCATCAAAAAACCAACCAGAGCCGTCCTTGGCATCCTCACGCAAAAGATTGATTTCGTGGTTGCCCAGCACCGCAGCTGCGCGGCCCGACTGCACCAGCTTTTGCACCAACGCCAAGACCGCCGGGCTGTCGGGCCCACGATCGCAAAAATCACCCACAAACACCAGCGTACGGCCCTGTGGATGGTGTCCTTGCAGGTCGTAGCCCAAATGGCTCAACAGCGCGAGCAGCGCATCGAACTCGCCATGGATATCACCCACGATATCCAGCGGTCCTTCGGGAAGCGATTGAATGAGGCTCATGGGATGGCAGGTGGTTCAAGGGCTATGAGAGTGCGCTGCGCAGCAGCGCCTACCCGTCCTTATATTTTGAGGCCACACCGAGCGGCACGCCCAGTTGCTCACAGACCATTTTTTGCGGCAGCCCTGTCAGCTATGCATTCGGCCCTAAGCATCCACGCTGGGCAAACTGACCTGTAATCCGGCATTTACCCATCGCACAAAAGAAAAAGGCAGGGCAATCGCATCTAAACGGAGATGCCCAAGAGGCGTTCCAGATAGCCCAGACTCCACCCCGCCCGCTTGCGCTTGGCCTGCAGGCCAATCTTCACCGAGGTGTCATTCTTGAGCACCTGCAGCGCCATGCGTCTGAGCACCGTTTGGTTGTGCGGACTTTGATCCTTGTATGACTGCGCCGCATCCTCGCGCATCGCTACATCCAAACTCCAGTGCAACTGGTTCTCCACGCTCCAGTGCCCACGGATGCTGTGCGCCAGCACCTTCGCGGGCGTGTGCGCTGGCAAGCTGCTCAGGTAATAGCTGACTTCTTCGCTGGCCTCGCTTCCCGCTTGCTGGCGCCTGCGCACGACCTGCACCACGCTGGCCAGCCCCGGCCAGTGGGCTGCTGCTCGCTGTAACGCCTCAGGCACAGGGCTCAGCAGGTAGCTGCGTAGTTCCTGGCGCCCGTGCCCGCTGCAGCTCTCGGTATAGGTGTTCTCCTCGAACCGCTCCTGGCTATCCTGCACTTCAAAGTGTTTTTGCACCACTTGGTGCATGTGTCTTTGGTTGCCCTTGAGACTCAGCACATAGTCCGCGCCATGCTCGTGCAGTTGCCCGGCGATGCTTTTTTGGCAGCCGATGGCATCGATGGTGACGATGCAGCCTTTGAGGTGCAGCAAGCGCAGCAACTCGGGAATGGCCGTGATCTCGTTGCTCTTGCCATCGACCTTGCACTGGCCCAGCAGCAGTCCCATGTCTGCAGCACAGGCGCTGACCATGTGCAGTGGCCTGTGAGCATCTCCTTTGCTGCTGCCGCGCACGCTTTTACCGTCAATGGCCACCGTGCCGTGCACCCTGCCTGCCACCTGGGCGAGCCATTGTTGGCAGGCCCGCTCCAACTCTTTGGCATCGAGCAGGCGAAACACCCGTGCAAAGGTATCGTGCGAGGCAATGCCCGAGGGCAGCGGCACCAAGCGCTCAAACCAGTCTTGGTGTTGCTGGCCGAACTCGGCCATCTCTACGCAGTTGTCTGCGCCTGCGATGGTGGCGCACAGCGCCACTACCAGGATCGATTGCAGTTCGTGTCGGCGTGTGCGCTGCACGCGGGGATCGGGGATGTTTTGCAGGTGTTGCAGCAGGCTCATCTCAACAGCGTTTGGCAAGTGACTCAAGCGCTGCAGTGTCGCCGGGTTTAAGGCGTACTTTTAGATGCGATTGCCCTGAAGAAAAAGGCCCGGTGCTATGGATTTGATAGCTACCGGGCCTTGATACTGGCGGAGAGGGTGGGATTCCTTGTAAGCCTTTGATTTACAGGGTAATTTTCCACAAAGTAACGCTGGTGTGCCACCAAAAAGTAACGCCAGACCGCCCTTGCAGTGTACGCGAAAGTTGCGCGTGAACTCTGCTGCAGGACAAGGTTCACTGCACGCTGGAGCCTCTGCTCAAGGAACGGGGTAGAAGCGGTGCGCGGTGCGAACGAAACGCGGAGCAGGCAGCCACAACCCCCTGCCGCAGTTGACCAAAAGCAGCGGGACCTGGGTGATTCGTTCTATGACCCAGCGGGGGAAGTTGCATTGAACCAGGCGCTTCCCTACCAATCTAGGGCGGCCAAGTAGCGCACGCTGCGAGTGGTGGTGGCTTCTGCCAAGACAAAGCTCCCCAACACGCTTGCAGCATTTGGGCGGCTAACCTGCACGGAGAGAAGCGCAAACGAGGGTGAAAGAAGATGTGAACTGAGTACTTGGCAGCCGCAAATATGGTGGCACTGAAGGCGCCGCTGGGCGAAAAGGTCTTAGGTCCGGCGTGCGCCAACCGAGCGCAGCGGCGCAAAATTAGCAATAACGGTGTGTACGATGCTTGCTCGATATTGGCTTTGTTCCAGGGCTTTCTCCGACGCCTCCCATCGGACGCCCGAAGAGAAGCGGGCTGAGCTGGATAAACAACGAGAAAGCAAAGAATTTATGGCTAGGGTCTGTTGAGAATCATTCTGAGATGCGTGAATGGATGTGATGCAATAGGCGCATGAGCATTCGATGGGTACTGACAGACGCACAATGGGCCAAGATGGAGCCGCACTGCCTTGGCAAGCCAAGTGATCCGGGGCGCAGCGGCACAGACAACCGCCGCTTCGTTGAGGCAGTGCTGTGGATTGCCCGCACAGGCAGCCCCTGGCGAGACCTGCCGCCAGAGTTCGGCAAGTGGAACACGGTGTTCAAACGCTTTAGAGACTGGGTTAAGGCCGATGTGTTCCAACGTCTGTTCGATGCAGTGAGCGAGCAGCCGGACATGGAATATGCGATGGTGGATGCCACGATTGTGAAAGTGCACCGGCACGGCCAGGGGGCAAAAGGGGGACTTCGGGCCAGGCCATAGGCCACTCGAGGGGCGGCATGACCACGAAGATACTGGCGCTGACGGATGCATTGGGCAATCTGGTGAAGTTCGTCTTGATGCCAGGGCAGCGCCACGACACCAAAGGGGTCAGAGAGCTGATTGCCGATGTGCGCTTTGATGCCTTGCTTGCCGACAAGGCCTTCGATGTGAATTGGCTGATCCAGGAGTTGGGTAAGCGCGGGGCGCAGGTGGTGATCTCACAGATGCCCCGCAGGAGAGCGCCACTGGAGATTGACCTGGAGGTCTACAAATGGCGCCACTTGATCGAGAACTTCTTTGGCAAGCTCAAGGAGTTCAAGCGAATTGCAATGCGCAGCGACAAGACGGATACCAGCTTCGCGGCGATGATCCATCTCGCAGCTGGGGTTATCAACTCTCGGTAATTCTCAACAGACCCTAGTCAAACAGAGGCGCAAGCACTGCTGCGCGTGGCGATGACGAATCCGGAGGCGGATTTCCGAGACGGCCAGTGGGAGGCCATTGACCACATCGTCAACCAGCGGGGCAAGGTGCTGTGCATTCAGCGCACGGGCTGGGGCAAGAGCATGGTGTACTTCGTCGCCGCAAAGCTAATGCGGGCGCAGGGGCATGGTGTCACGCTCATCGTGTCGCCCCTGCTGGCCCTGATGCGCAACCAGATTGAAGCGGCGAGCCGCCTGAAACTGAAGGCGCTGACCATCAACTCAACCAACACCGACAACTGGGATACGGTTCGCCATGAGCTGCTCGCAGACCGTGCGGACCTGCTCTTGATTTCGCCCGAGCGGTTGGCCAACGACGAGTTTGTGACCGGTGTGCTGCAGCCGATTGCCGCGCGCATTGGCATGTTGGTGGTGGATGAGGCGCACTGCATTTCGGATTGGGGGCACGACTTCCGCCCGGATTACCGGCGCATTGGCCAGGTGCTGGAACGGCTACCCAACAACATTGCGGTGTTGGCCACCACCGCCACGGCAAACCACCGCGTAGAGCGTGATGTGGGCGCGCAATTGGGTGACAACGTCAAGGTGCAGCGCGGCCCGCTGATGCGCAACAGCCTTGCTCTGCAGGTCATGCAGATGCCCAGTACGGCCGACCGCTTGGCTTGGTTGGCTGAGCGCATCCCAGCGCTACCGGGCAGCGGGATTGTGTACGTTCTCACCACACGAGATGCTGAGCGCGTGGCGGCTTGGTTGCGGCAGAACGGCACTGACGCCTATGCCTATCACGCGGACATTGACGATGTTGAACGCGAACGTCTGGAGCAAGCCCTGTTGGCGAACGAGCTGAAGTGCCTTGTAGCCACCACCGCCTTGGGCATGGGCTATGACAAGCCTGACCTCACCTTCGTCATTCACTACCAGACGCCAGGCAACGTTGTTGCCTATTACCAGCAAGTGGGGCGGGCGGGCCGAGCCATACCGCTTGCGTATGGTGTACTGCTTTCGGGGGAAGAAGAGAGTCGTATCAACAAATACTTCCGTGATGCGGCCTTTCCACCGGAGCGCCAAGTGGAGCTGATTCTTGGCGCCTTAGATGAAGCTCAGAACGGTATGGTGATGCGAGATATGGAACGCGCTGTGAATCTGCGCCGTTCTCAGATTGAAAAAGTGCTCAAGCTGCTGGTGGTGGAGCCGCAATCACCGGTCATGCGCATTGACGGCAAGTGGTTTCGAACACCAAATCCGTTTGCTTTGGACCGCGAGCGTATTGAACACCTCACCCGGCAACGTCAGTTGGAGTGGGAGCAGATGCAGGAATACTTGGCCAATCGGTGCTGCTCGATGCAGTTTTTGGCCAAAGCGCTGGACGACGACAACTGTGAACCTTGCGGTCGTTGTGCGTTCTGCTTGCAGCGGCCCGTGTTGCCCATCGAGTCGGAGCAATCCACGCTCATTGCAGCGCGACGTTTTGTTCGCCAAAGCGAGATGCCGCTTCAACTCAAGAAGCAATGGGATTTGAGTGCCTTGGGGCAGTATGGCGGGCAGTTTGGCTGGAGAGGATTGAATATTCCGCCCGAGCTGCGTGGCCAGGATGGGCGCGTGCTCTCTCGTTGGGGCGAGCCGGTGTGGGGCGCTCTTGTGGCGGAGGGCAAGGCTGCGGGGCGGTTTGACGACAAGCTGGTCGAAGCCACTGCAGACCTGGTGGCGAATCGGTGGCCCGATGCCGCAAAGGTGCGTTGGGTGACTTGCATACCATCGCTTCGGCATCCAGAGCTGGTCCCCGACTTCGCACGTCGGCTGGCAGAGGCTTTGGGCCTACCCTTCCGAGATGCGGTCAAGAAAGTGCGCGAGACAGACCCCCAGAAGCAGATGGAAAACCGGTTCTATCAGTGCAATAACCTGGATGGCGCGTTTGTCGTGGACCCAGAGCTTTGCTACTGCGACCCTGTGCTTTTGGTGGACGACGCGGTGGATTCGGCGTGGACACTGACGCTGGTCTCGATATTGCTGCGCCAGGCAGGCGTAGACGAGGTGGTGCCATTTGCGTTGGCCAGCACAGCGGCCAAATGAAAGTTTTGAAATGAGTAAAGAAGATTTGAGCGCGGACACCGAGGTCGTCCTTTTGCTATGCGGACGCTTTGGTGGCGAGAAGCAGGAGGCCTATCCCCCCCTCGCTCCGAGAGAGTATGGCGAGCTGGCCAAGTGGCTGAAGGCGCTTGCGCTTCGTCCGTCTGACCTGTTGACCGATGCCGGGCGTGTGGCGCTGGCGAGTGTTCAGGAAGCGCGCCTGGAGCGCAAGCGGGTGGAGTTTTTGTTGGGGCGCGGCACTGCGATGGCGTTGGCGTTGGAGCGTTGGGCGCGGGGTGGTTTGTGGGTCATTTCCAGAGCGGATGTGGGTTCCTTCCCCCAACGGCTGAAGGATAGGCTGAAGAATGCGGCGCCACCATTACTGTACGGCGCCGGCGATAAAGCGCTGCTGGAGAAAGGCGGGCTGGCCATCATCGGCTCCCGTGATGCGTCGGAATCGGCTCTGTCATTCACCCGGGGCATTGCCGCGCAGTGTGCCAACGAGGGCCTTGCTGTGGTTTCTGGCGGTGCGCGCGGCGTAGATGCCGCGGCCATGCAGGGCGCGACCGAGGCTGGTGGGTATTGCATCGGCGTTCTTGCGAGTGACTTGCTCAAGACCAGCGTTAACCGGCAGAACCGTATTGGGCTGCAGGAGGGGCGCCTGGTGTTGGTGTCGCCTTTCTATCCAGAAGCTGGCTTCAACGCGGGTAACGCGATGGGCCGTAACCGCTACATCTATACCTTGGCCGACCAAGCGTTGGTTATTGACTCTGCTTTGCGAAGCGGTGGCACCTGGGAGGGGGCGGTCGAAGACCTGAAGCATGGCTGGGTGCCTTTGTACGTGCGGACACCAGGTGAGGGGGCTGGCAACGCCGCGTTGGTTGCGGAAGGTGCATTGCCATTTACCCTGACGCCAGACTCGACAGACACACTCATCGGGCTATTTGGAGCCCAAGCTGTTGGCCAGCCGCTGTCTGGCGATGAAACTGCTGACGCTCAGCAGTCGTTGCTGGCCCCTGAGTTAAGTGCTTTGGCAGAAGCTGCTCCCGCCGAGCTAGCTCCTACCTCAGTGCAAGAGGAGCTGGCTGTGCAACCGACCGCGGCGACCGATGTGTTGGCGGTGTCTTTTGTTGAGGACCTAGGCCGTACCACGGGCCCGACGATGGATGAGCAACCAACGGCTGAGCAACCTGTGCCGGTGGTCAGCAGCGGCTTCGCTTTGGATATGTATGCTGACTTCAGCGCCAAGCTGGCACCTTTGCTACGCGGGGGTGCTCTGTCAGAAGAAGAAATTTCGACGCTGCTGTGCATCGAAAAGTCTCAAGCCAAGGCTTGGCTCAAGCGTGCCAGCGAAACGGGGCTGGTCGAAAAACTCAAGAAGCCAGTTCGGTTTGCTTTGGGAAACCAAGGCAGCTTGTGTTGATTGAAACTGCCTGAACCCAGGAGGGCGCGAGATGTTTAGCTCGGTGACGCAAGCGGATTTACGGGCGCAGATGGAGCAGCATCTGCTGATGGTTGAGGAGGTCTTGGGAGGTCTCGACCAGTTCGTGCAGGGCCTGGAGAGACGCATTACCCGCATCGAAGAAGGTCTGGGCCTGGAGCCAGAGGGCGTTTCTGCTTCAGGCTGGGTGGCTGATTTGCAGCGCGTAAGGGCTGAGCTCGCTCAACTGCGCCGTTCTTGAGGGCGGAAGTCGATGAGCACTCTGCCTTCCAGCCGTCTCAGGCTCCTTGCGCACAAATACGCCCGGCTTGGCGATGTACCCGCCGGCGAAGCTTTTCAGCAGGCCTTTCGCAGGTTCTTGAAAGCCAATCGAGAGTCGCTGTTGGACATCACGGTGGCCGCAGCATCGGTTCAAATTTCGGTGGGTGATGGACCGCAAGATGTGGACCCGTTGCTGCTGAAGGCAATTCACGACACGAACCCGACACTGACAGAGACAAATCTTTTTGCGCTGGAAGGCGATGCTTTACAGGGGGCCGTGAACACAGCCAAGGGTAAGTATTTCGAGTACCTGGTGGTGGAGAGGCTGAACCAGGGCCAGCAGGTCGGACCGTTGTTGTTGGAGCCAGGACAGCAGGCCGTGCTGGCCGAGTCCATGACCCAGCCAGGCTGGGACTTGCGTATCGTCGACGAACACGGCGCTGCAGTGGAGTACCTGCAGCTCAAGGCCACCGATAGTGTGGCCTACATTCGCTCGGCCTTGGAGCGCTACCCCGACATACAAATATTGGCCACGGGTGAAGTGGCGGACGGTGGTTTAGTGCTTGACAGCGGCATCACCGACCGAGAGCTGCGGGCGCACGTGGAGCTGGGCGTGGATGCGGTTGACGTGTCGTTGACCGAGAACTTTCTCGACCATTTCCACCCCCTGCTGCCGTTGGCGGCCATGGCCATGTACGAGGGGTACAGGCTGTGGGTGGGGCAACAGTCTGTGGGTGGGTTCAAGCTGGCATTGGCCAGGCGCAGCCAGCGCATGGTGGTCACGCAAGCCATTGGCGCCGCTGTGTATGCCATGGACGGGGGGCTGTTGTCATTCCCGGCAGCCGTAGCAGGCGGCCTGGTGTTCGACAGAACCATCAATCAGGCAGCGCTTGCAACGTCGTACCAGTCCCACCAAGGGAGATTACTGGCGCTGCGCCTGCTTCAACAAGAACGACAGCTGTCCACGGAGGCTTAATGGGTTTTTTCAGTTGGTTGGCTAATGGTCTGGGAACTCTGATTGGAGTGGTGACGGAGGTCGTCTCGACCGTGGTCGACACCGTTCGCTCTGTTTACGAGACATTTGTCGGTAAGGGCGGTGCCGTGAAGGATGTCGCCGTGGAGGAGGCGCGCCACAAGAAAGACCGTTTGCGAGAGGTCAATGATGAAATCATGCATCTTCGTCACCGTGGAATGGACCGAGGGGGGCTATCGGACCAGGAGCGTAAACGCTGGCATGACTTGAGGGAGGAGCGCGAAGAGTTGCTGGGAAAGCTTCATCAAGCTAAGGAGGTAAAAGCGGCAGAAAAAATTCTGGACTCTGAGGCTGTGCTTGAAAAGGTCGAGGTTGACCTAGAAACAACCCATGTACTGCAATACAACGCCTTTGCCGACACCCTGGGCAAAACATGCAAGTGCGGGCGTCCCATGAAACTACAGTGGCAACGTGACCTTAATGTGGCTGGTCCGCGCGACTTCTTCTGGGCATGTACGGGATGGTATGTGCCAATGGGCGAAGGCAGAGCCTGCACTCGCAGGGAGCCGTTACAACGTTCAGACTATGCGCTGATGACCGATACATCCGCCCCTGAATTCAGCGTTACGGCGGAGGAGTTTGGCGTCATCCTTGAAGACCCAGGTACTGCCAAAATTATCACGTCTAGGGTGAATGACCTGCGGTCTGATTTGGCATCCAAAAAGCAAGGGGTGGAGTTGGCCACTTGCCCTGTGCATGGTCAAAACATGGTGTTGCGCAAGAAGAGCAACCCTACAGGACTGCTGGACGCATATTTTCTGGCCTGTCCTCATTGGCAGCCGAACGGGCAAGGGTGTTCGTTCATCGAGAAGCTTAAGTCTGGCTCGCAACTAGCGGCACTCTTGAAAGCTGAAACTGGCCGAGGGATTCTCTAGGCGTTTTACGCGTTAGATAGTGGCGGGGACTCGCGACCGTAAGTGGACTCTCAAGACTTTACGAAAAAAGCCGGGATGGACTTGACTGCAGCAGTCCAGGAATTTGGAGGCACCTTGATGAGTTAGAACTACCTGCTGCGACATTGAATGCGTTGCGCGGCTCTGGCTAGGCAAACGACCAAAGCAGTGCTGGTGAGCATCTACGCCGGTGCGCCTGCAGCCGCTGCCACTGCCGCTAGTTGCGCTGGTCCTGACTCTATGAAGCCGCTCGCCTTCAGCTTCGAGATGGTCTCATCGGACGTTCCAGACGGAATAGCTACCACGAGCAAATCCCGACCTCGTGTAACTGCCACAAAACCGATGCGACCCTCCTCATCGCCAGTCCCCGCCACCAGCGCGTCAATGTCACTCTTGCTGGTCAGGTACATGACTGCCGGTATGCCTTCGCCCTTCGCCGAATGAACCGTCCCGCACCGCAAGGAAGACCAATCGTGCTGACCGATGTCGACGGCGATGAGTGGCCCTTTCTTGGGGAGCTCCGCAGCAGTCACCCGATTGTTCCACGTCGGCTCGCGCCTGAAAGTAGTTTCCTGCTCAACCAGCGTTAACCATTCGTGCAAGTTTTTCTTCAACTCGGTCAACCACGAGGTTCTGGCCGCGAGCGTTGCACGGGGGATGCCCGTTGCGGGCGTACGAATCAGGGGCCACATGAGTCGGCGAAGTGTCTTCACATCAGCGTCACCCCGCATGTTCTTGACGTCGGATATGAAGCTATTCGGCAGGTTCGACACGATGGTCAGCACACCTTTTGCGCAGTGTTCCAGCACCTTTGAGATATCAGAAGATTGCTCTCGCTCGATGGCTGCTGTCGCAAAGTGTTTGACCGCAGACTTACCAATCTGGCTAGATTCATTCGATAGCTTCGCTAGCAGGCTACTACCGCGACAAAGGACGGCGGCCTCTTCGATTGCGTATCCAGCAGCATCCAGTGCAGACACCCAGGATGACATGAACTCTGGGAGAGCCTTCAGGTCGTAACGCCAGAAGTACGTCCCAGTCAGTCGTGCGGGCAGCGTCCGGAAGTGGGTGGAATCTGTCCCTGCGAGCAAATTTGCAGCTTTTACGATGGATTCCACCGACCGTCGGTTCTGTGTGAGCGGCAGCTTGAGGACATCAGCTCTACTGGTGAAGTTGCGGAGGTACTCGCCTGTGGCGAAGTTGAAGCTGTAGATGCTCTGATGAAAGTCGCCAACGAGAGAGATGGTGCTTCCTGCGGCACTCAGCCCGTCGAGCAAAGCGCCTTCAAATGGCCCGATGTCTTGTGCTTCGTCTACCAAGATGTGAGGAAATCTGAGCGCGAGGGCCTTGGCGATTCGCGGCTCGTTCTTGAGTAGCACCAACGCCCATATGCGTCCAGCGCCGTAGGTGTAGGCGCCCGTCGCAGCTAGCGCCGCAACATTCTGCTTCGCAGTCTTGGCAAGGGCGGCATCGAGACGCTGAGCCCCGCCGTTCTTGAACCTACGGTGAACTGCGACTTTTCCGTTTTCGAGGTCGAACGCAAGTTCATCAAGTCCGATGGGATTCTTCGCGTCGCCGAAGCGGAAGCTGGAGAGAAAGGGCTCAGTGCCCAGCGCCAAGTATGGGGTCCGAGGGCAATTCATCGCTCGGGAGCCATGTGGGCGCAGGATGAAGGTGGTGAGGAACGAATCGACGGTTTGGATGACAACGTTGTCTGAATCTCCATCCCTGCCTCGTAACTGCCGATACTCGTCGCGGAAGGTGTCGACCGCGATGTTGGAGAAGGACAGAAGGGCGATATGACCGCGCGAGCCTGCTACCTCGAGCCGGCGACGTACCTCGGCGACGCGACGGACCGCAGTGGCGGTCTTTCCGCTTCCAGGGCAGGCGACAACCGCAAGGGATTTGAGGGGGGCATCGATAATTGCCTGCTGCTCGGTCGTGGCCTGGAATTCAAACACGGGCATGGCCTTTTGCGGCAACGGCTGTCACGGAATCCAGCGCAGATTTCAAGTAGGCCGGAAGTTCTATCGCGGCGTTCGACTCAGAGATGCCCAGCGCAAGTGCTTGAGCGAACTGGCCCTTCTTCACGTTGGTTTTGCCTTCCGGTCGCTCGAACATGCCCGTGAAGAGTAGCTTGGCCTTCTCCTGATTTGTAACAGCGCCATCGACAATGACCTTAAGGTCGGCACCAATCGTTGGGTGAATCTCAGTCAATGCTTCGACCATGAGCCCTCTGCGCGTCGCGTCCAATGCGAGGTCGTACTCCAAGGTTTTCTGAGCGAAAAAGCACTTCACATATGCGTCCTCAGCCTTCGAGATAGCGGTAGCGGCGGCGGAGAGCTTCAGCGCGTCCTCGGCTGCAGGGAACTGGTCTGGCGCGGCCGGGTCAGCATCGGTGACCACTGCAACAGGAATCTGCATCGCCTTTTCTCCGAACAGCGGAAGGAATGCGTCGAAGTTCAAACCATCGGTGCTGATGATGCTGATGGAGTGCTTGCGCAGGTCATACCCCGTCTTCTTCGCCAGGGCCTCAACGAGAAACAGCTCTGCAGCCCCTTCGACGAAGACGATGCGACGAGCGAAAAACAGTTCCGCACGGGTCACGTTGAGGTACTGCTGCAACTTCTCCTTCTTGCCCTTACCGAAAGCTACATCGCGTGGTGCGAAAGCGACTGGCCCAGTCGGGCTGTCGTAGACGCAGCAAATTGAGTCGATGTCTGCGAGGGCCGCGAAGTTGGGGGAGTGGCTCGTGACAAAGACCTGGACAGGGCGCTCGCCGGCGACTGGTTGCTCGACGGTCTTCAGATAGTCGAGAAGGACGGCTTGTAACTGAGGATGGAGATGCGCTTCGGGCTCCTCGACGAGCAGTCCACAGTAGGACGCTGTCTTGTTGAAGGCCAGCTCGCTGAGTACCACCGCCATGTAGATGAGGTTGTTGAACCCAAGACCGTTCTGCTCGACGTCTCGGCCGCCAATCGCCATGCCGACGCGTGCTGCGAACCTGTTGAAGTCGCTAGAGGTCAGGTCAAGCTTAAGAGCTTGGGCAAGTACTGTTCCGAGCATCGACTCGTGCTTGGTGGAAATAGCCGCGTTGGTCGTTGAGATGGGCTCGTTTTTCGCCAGCTCATCATCGATAGCCGTCAACTTCTCGACCAGCTCCTTCCTCGCAGCCTTGTCCGGCATCATGTTTTGGATGAGCTTTGAAATCTGACTCATTCGACCAGGCTTGAGCCCCTGCTCCGGGTCCCGCAGCGGTTGCAGGTAGATGGCCCGCAGTTCTTCTAGCATCTCGGTAGTCATCGAGTTCTCTTCGTGCAGGCCAACCCAACGACGTAGACGTAGGCGGCCGCCAGGCTCGGCCTGGGTGTACTGCACGGAGAACCGCGCGTCGTAGCGCTCTATCGTCTTGCCATCAACACCCTTGACGGCAATGAGGGCATTAGAAAAGTCCGCCTCGTTCTGCTCGGAGAGCCCGCTGAACACGAACGTGAACGTTGCTGAGGGGCTCGGAGGACCGCCAGGCGCCTCGTGTAAGTCCAGCTCAGTGAGGCGGAGATTGCCCTCGTCGCTCGCCGCCAGAAGTACGCGTAGTGCATCAACAACTGCGGTCTTCCCCGCGTTATTGGGACCGACAATGACGTTTAAGCCATCCTTGAAGTTGAGTGATAGGTCGTTGAATCGGCGAAAGCCCTGGATGCGCAGTGTCTTCAGGTACATGGTTTTTCTAGTTGCTCTAGTTGCCTAAGTTCCGCACAGAGCGACAACAAAGCGCCTGTCGCGCAAGGATAGCTGCCATCTGGGAATGCATATCGAGGGTGGCTTCCAGCCTTAACAGAAACGGTCGGCCAGGAAATTCCTTGCTGACTTCTTGTGGCCGAGTCCGGCCCTTGAAGCTCTGAATATAAAACGGCTTCCTACATCTCAGGCGATGCGATAACTGCCTGTGCCGCAACGTTTTTTTGGTCCACGGACTACCTGCATGCATACCGCCTACCAATTTCCTTTCAAGTGCAATCGAAAGCTGAGATAGGGAGGTAAATCAATGACTTACGAGTCCTGCAGGTTTTTCGTACCGTCGTCTTTACCTGCTTCGCAGACGGCTTCAAAACGTGTGGCACGGGCAAGAAAGACTGCCTTGAAGTCCACCCCGCTAACTTACGCCGACATCTTTGAAAAACTCAACTACTTCGTTTCCACCAAACAGCTGAACGAGCACACGGCTGCGAATCGAGCGACCGCGCTGCGTGCTTTCATGCGCGCCAACCATGTTACCGAGGCCGACGTTGTCGGTTCGGAAATGCGCACCGGTTTTCCCGAATGCGCAGAGCGGCTCATCAACACGCTCCGCGACGGTGGAACCGCTCAGCGGAACATCACGAACACGCGCTCCGCACTCACACCAGTTCGCCAGATGGTTCAGGAGGACGACACAGCTCGGGCGCTCGACTCGGAGAAGCCCACGCCTTTCATGCAGCAACTCAAAACGTTGCTGTCCGGTCACAGTGTCAGTCGTGTAGCGCGTATGAGCAAAGTGCCCTACGACATGGTTCTCGGATGGCTTCGAGGCAAGGTACCGCGAGCAAGCAGCTCCCGATACGTATACCGCGTTGAGAACTACTTCGGCATGACCCGCGGCGAGCTCTGGAAGCTGTCTGGCGTTGCGCATCCCTCGAGACTGCAGCCCCAAATTGGCATAGCTCGACCCATCGAGTACCGCGAACAGCTCGGTGCCCTTACGAGACACCAGTACTGGTTTGTTCCGGACGCAGCGTCACCGCTACGCCAGCAGTGGCATGACTTCATGGTTTACAAGACGGCCCTGGTCCCCGACCTTGAACGGAGCAGCAAAGGACGGTGGCGATTCTCCCCGCTCCCGATGGGTCGGAAGTCTTCCCGCACCTGGTATCAGTACCTCGGCGACCAGGAGGTCTCCTCAGCTGCGGCTGTTTGGGCCAAGTTGGCGGGCTATTACGGCTGGCTGATGCTGCCCGCAGAGAAGGGAGGGGCTGCGATTCCAGGGGACCAGCTGCACACGCTGGCCTGGCTAGTACTCCCTGAGTTCCTTGTCCCGTACCTCGAATGGCGGAAGGCTCGCTCCGGAGGTAAACACTCGACGTTCGCTCCGGAATTTGTCGGATGGGTCATGTCGCTGGTTAGGGAAGTCGAAGGCTACTTCCCTCAGTCACCATGGCTGCAAGGGACGCTGCCCGAAAAATACCAGCAGGGAACATGGATTGAGCAGTGCGCTAAGCAAATGAAATACTGCCGACGCCTCACCCAATCTCTGCGCGGCCAAGTCCATGTTCGCCGGGACCCGTTCGAGCCTCTGCTGGAGATTCTTGAGCTTCCCGAACCGATGGAGGCGCTGGTCGACATGATTGCTCGCATGCGTGCAAATCGTCCCATTTCTTCACCGAAGCGTGAGGCAATCTGGTCGCGCGACCTTGTGCTCATCAAGCTGCTTGCGTCTAACCCTTTGCGAGAACGCAACCTTGCGCACCTGACTTGGCGCCCGGACAACACCGGGAACCTCTATCAGCGGTCAGACGGTACTTGGCATATCCGCTGGAAGTCGACAGCATTCAAAAACAGCGTCGGTGCCGCAGGTGACATGGACTACGACGCTGAAATCCACTCCTCGGTCTACGCGGACCTGGAGCGCTACCTCCACCAACACAGACCGAAGATTTTGCACAGCCCGAGCGACCTTGTGATTTTGTCGATGGCAAAAACCAAGGCGTCCGAAGAGCTCCCTCACGTGCCTTGGAATGACCTCAGCAAGCGCGTCACTGAACTCACGCGGCGCTATCTCTGGAAGACTGGCGGCATCGGGACTCACTCCTTCCGACATCTCATCGGCTCATCCATCCTGAAGGCAGCCCCTGGAGAAATTCAGACCGTTGCCAGGGTGCTCAACGACCGTCCCGCGACCGTTGAGAAGCACTACGCGCGCTTTTCATCTTCTGATGGCAACAAACGCATGGGTGAAGTCCTTGGGAAATCATTCCGTCGGATGTAGGTCAGCATCTTCGTTGTCAACATCTCCAGCACGATGCCGTCTGTTTCCAGCGAAGACTTCCTGGCTCAAATCACGCCGCCAAATTCGCCATTCGTTAGCAATGTGTGCTGTCGCTGCCAGTCCGGCATATGTCGCGCCACCAGGGCCCAGAACGCCTTGGTATGACTCTTCTCGACGGTGTGGCACAGTTCGTGGACGATGATGTAGTCCTGAACGCGGGTCGGCAGCTCCATCACTCGTGGGTGGAACTCCAGCACATTGCGCGCGTCGCAACTGGCCCACCGGCTCTGGAACAAGCGAACGCGGGCGTCATGGGCCCGCATGCCGGTCTGACGCTCCCAGTGGCGCACCCGGACCAACAGCTTTTCATGGGCGCGTTCACGGTAGAAACGCTCCATCAACGGCGCGAGCGTTTCCGGTTGGATACTCAGGCCATCAGGATTCTCGATGATGAAACGCGACGCGGTGAAGGTCAGCCGAGGCTTGTCAGAGTCTGGGGTGTGTCGAACCTCGGTGTAATAGCTACGCCCGCAATAGCGCAGACGGCTTCCGGTGACGATGGCATCGTCAGTCTGCGGCTGGTTGACCAGCGACAGTTTTTCGCGAATCCATCGCGCGCGGTGACGAACCAAAGCGTCCTGTTCGACCTCGTCCACCACCGGCCCGCGTAGCAACACTGGCCGCCCTCGTTCGACGGTCACGTAGTGCCGTTTCAGCTTGGCGTCGGGCTGAAACTGCCACTCAATGGTGAATTGGCCGTACTGCAGCAGCGGCATCGTCAGTTCTTCAACAAAATGTCCATGATGCGCTTGGCATGCTCCCGCGCTACCGCACGCTCCCACCCTGCCAACGGTATCAGCAGCTTGTGCAGCAGCGCACGCATCTCAGGATGCAGGTCATGCATCTGCTTCCAGTTGGCGGCCGCCATGGTGCGGCTCAGGTCGGCATCTTCGAACAGCCTGGTTGTGGCGATGCGCGCCATGTCTTCACTGAGCAGCGAAGCCAGGTAGTGATAGACCGCCGAATGGGCCGGGTGCTCAAAGCCGGTGTTGTCCTTGTCCTTGATGCGCTGCCCGAACAGCTCAAGTTGCTCCAAAAACTGGGCCTGACTGATGCGCCCCGCAGCCTCCTCAGCCAACAGCTTTTCAAGCTCCTCCGCCAGCTTGTCGAAGAAGGCCGGGTCTTTGTCTCTGCCGGTGGCAATCGTGTGCTTCAGTTGGTTCTTCATGACCAGCGCCTGACTGCCGGGACTTGCCAGCTTCTTAAGGCGGGCCATGTCGCTGGCGTCCAGAATGGACACCTCTTTGCCCAGCAAGCTCTTGGCCGGGCTGGCGTTGATGTACTCGTCCAGCAACTGCTGCAACAGCGCGGACTCCAGCCGCGTGATGCGCTCGCGATGGGTCGCGCCGGGCAGCTTGTCGCGCAGCATCAACCGGATTTCAGCGAACAGCGTGAAGTAGGGCTTGAACGGCACGCCCCGCACGTCTGGCAGGATGATGTCGATGCTGCGGTTGAAGTGCTTCACCAGGTCGAGGAAGTCCTCCACTGCATCCAACCGCGTGGCGGGGTCGAGGAAGCGCTCGGCATCGTCCTTGTAATCCTCGCGCTGGCTGACCGGGTCGTGCTTCTTGGGCAGCAGGGTCAGGATACGGTCAAGGGTGGCCTGCAACTTGGGCAGTTCGCTTTCAACCCCCTCCCACACTTGGGCCGGTTGAACCTCTCCACCGTAAATCTTCAGCGCGTGGTCGAGGTGCTCCACCACCCCGTGGTAATCCACGATGTAGCCCGCGTTCTTGCCTGCCATCGTTCGGTTCACACGTGCAATGGCCTGCAGCAGCGTGTGCTCCTTCAGCGGCTTGTCCAGGTACATAGTGCCCACGATGGGGGCGTCCCATCCGGTGAGCAGCATGTCGGACACGATGATGAGGCCCACGTTGTTCGCATGCGGCTGGCCATCCTTGCCCTTGGATTCATCGCCATAGGGCAGCGGGAACAACTTGGCGACAAAGTTGGCAATCTGCTCTGTGGGCAGCGCGATAGGCTGTTTGCCCGCTTTGATTTCAGCCTTGACCCGCTCTTCGATGGTCTGAACCGTGTTCTTGTCCACCCCACGCTCTGCGGCTTCTTCGTGCTCGCTGGCACCCGAGCGCGATGCGGTGGCACTGGCCAGCGAGATGACGACGCGGCTCTCGAAGGTCGGCAAGCCCTTGGCCTGCCGTTCCTGCATCAGACCATCCAACAGGTCCTTGTACTTGACGGCCATGTCGCGGCCATCACAGACCAGCATGGCCTTCAAGCCCTTGGCTTGGACGTTGGTGATGAAGTGCTCCACCAGGTGCGCCGCCACCTGCTCCATGCGGTCCCCGGCTTGCCGCCAGCGGGCCAGCAGTTCCTTCTTTAGGGCCTGCTGTCTGGCCTCATCTTCCTGCTCAAACTGGTCCTTGAAAGCCTGGTCCAACTCGTTGTTGGGCGTCAGCTTGACCCATGCGTCCTGGTACTTGATGGGCAGTGTGGCGCCGTCTGCCACTGCCTCGTGCAGGCGGTATTCGTCGATGTAGGTGTCGCCGCCGAACTCGGCCAAGGTGTGCTTGTCGTCGTTCAGCAGCGGCGTGCCGGTGAACGCGATGAACTTGGCATTCGGCAGGCTGGCCCGCATGAACGCCGCCAAAAAGTCGTACTGGCTGCGGTGTGCTTCATCCACCAGCACGTAGAAGTTGGGCTTGGCGCTCAGCACCCGGAAGTTCACCTTCTCGCGGCTCACTTCTTCCCACTTGGCGGCCAGCAGTACGCCATCTTCATCGTGCTGGCCGTAGTGAACGTTGCGCTCCTTCAGCATGAAGAAGTCCTTGTCCTTGCGCAACCGCCGATGCCGGGTGGCCTGCAGAGGGTCTGCTTCTTCATCCGCCGCGCTGTCGCCATCGCTGTCGCTGGCGTCAGCAGCCGGTTCGTTCTCCTGAAACTTCTGCACCGTGCTGGTGAAAACGCTGCCGTAGTCATTGCCAAGCAACTTCACCAAGCCATCCACCGACACCGCAGGAATGGCCTTGATGCCCACCGCGTGGAAGGTGTCGAAGATTTGCCTATCGAGGTCCTTGCGGTCGGTCAGCACCAGCACTGTCGGGTTGTTCAAGCCCGTGCTGTCCGCCCGCAGCATCCGGGCCAGCAGCGCCATGGTCAGCGACTTGCCACTGCCTTGGGTGTGCCAAACCACCCCACCGATTGGCTGGGCTGCCGTCAGCCGGGCGATGGTCTTGCGCACCGCCCGCCACTGCTGATAGCGCGGCAGCTTCTTGACCGTCTTGCCGTCGCGGGTCTCAAACAATACGAAGTGGGTGATGAGTTCCAGAAACCGCCCCGGCTCAAACAGCGCCCACAGCAACTGGTCTTGCTCGCTCGGGTCGGCACCCAGCACGGCGGCCACTGCCGCCAGTTCTGCGTCCTGCAAGCGGTAGCGTGCGTAGAAGGCGGGTGGGGTCAGGATGGCGCCATACAAGCCTTGCCTGCGGTTGAGGCCCACGCAGACTTGGTTGAACACGAACTGCGCCGGGAAGCTGGCTTGGTAGCCATCCAGTTGCGCCAGCGCTTCATCCAGCCGGTGATGGCTGGCTTTGCACTCGATGGTCGCCAGCGGCAGGCCGTTGACGAACATCAGCAGGTCCGGGCGGAACAGGTCGCCATCAGCATTCCTGCCGACGTACTGGTTCACCACATGGAAGTCGTTGTGGGCGACCGTGCCCGCGTCGAAGAAGCGCACGCTGCGCGGCTTACCCTCGGCATCCTTCACTTGGATGTCCGAGCGGTGCACCACCTGCTCCCAGAATACCTTGTTGGCCGGGAGCAGTTCGTCGTTGACCCGCTTGCGCAGTTCAATCAAGGCCGCATCAACCCCACCGGGCGCCGTGGCCAGCCACGGGTTCAGGGCCAGCAGCCGGGGCCGGAGCACATCCTCAAGCACCGGGGCGAGGTGGCGGTGCTCCACCTGCACCGCATGGCCGGGCAGATGGGTGTAGCCCAGCTTGAGCAGCGACACGATGGCAGGCGCTTCGACGCCAGTCTTTTCTGGTGACTGGCTCATGAGGTTTTCTTCCCTGGCATGCTAGCTCCCTCCTGACGGCTGCGATACCAAACCTCGCCGCAGCCTTGTTCTGTATTCACCGTCCTGCGAATCTCGAATTGCCGAGACTCGTGAATGACTTGCCGCCAACTGCCGCACCCGTAGCGCTGGGGATGCTGGTCGGGGTGTTGTGCGCGAATCCATGGAGTCGCGGTGTTGAGCAGGGTCCAACCCTCGGTCGCAAACTGGGTTTCGGCTTCGCGCAGGCAGCGCACGGCCCCGCTGGCAGGCCAGTCCTCCGTGCCGTCCGGTGCAATACCATTGACCAGCAGGTCTTCAAACGCCGCCGTGCGCATGAACGAGGCCATCGCCGCACGGGCCTCATCCATACCCTGCGCCCAGCCGCGCAAGGTCAGGTAGTGACCGTCGATGGTCTCGTAGCTGGCGTCCAGATAGGCGTCTGCGGCAATGCAGCCCTGCGGCTCCCAGATGTTGAAGCGCTGCAAGAAATGGTGAACCAGCTCGTTGCGCAGGTCCACCAACTCTTTCAATGCCGCCGCGGTGGCTTGGTGCTGGTTGGCGTCCAGCCCCAAATTAAAGCGGAAGCGGAACCAGATGCCGCCATCGCCCAGCGGCTCTTCAGTGCCGTCATCCTCGTCGGCAGAAGTTAGATGGCGCTCGGTCAGCATGCCGACCAAGGTTCCCAAGGTTTTCTTCTGGGTACAGGCCAGCTGTGCATCTTGCACCGCCTGTAGCTCAGTCGGTGGTCCGGCGATGTCGGCGTGAGCCACCAATGCCTTGAGCAGGATTTCGTACTGCTGCAGACGAATCAGGCACCGCCCCAGCTTGCGCTGCACATCGCGCTGCATTTCAAGCGTTGGGTCTGGGGGGAGCAATGCCTGCGACGCCATGCCTGCCTCTTACGTTCCGGTCGCGCTTGTGTCCACGCTGACCCGCCATTCGCCCGTGAGGAGCTTTTGCATCAGACCACGCTTGAGAGTCTGAAATGCACCCAGCTTCCGTCCCAGCAGAGCAGTCTTGACGTCAGCATCTGCAAGCACACGAGCGATATGTTTCTGCTCAAGCAATGGGGCAAGAACGATAGGAGTCTCGCGAACCTGTTTAAGGCTGATTTGCGGATATGCCTGCCCAGTCAGGATTGCGCCGTAGTACTTTGCGTAGAAGTCCTGCTTCAGACATTGGTAAACGTACTCAGTATCACCATCATTGACGCGTACTCTGGCAATGTGCTGATTGATGTTGGCCGTTGCATAGTCAGTTGGTGCTTTGGCTACCCGGCCAATGTTCCCAGTAATGGTCATCAGGACATCGCCCGGCCGCACTTCAGAGCGCTCCATCTGCCGATGGGCCTCGTGGGCAATGAAGTTCATCCCCTTTGAGTTGAACCCTTGGTCGGTGACGCATTCACTTCGAAAGAAGGGAATGCCGTCCTCCGGCCTCACCCAATCGAACCCGTAGGTAGTGGGTGTCCCCCCTTTGGTAATGAACTCCGAGATGTCTTGCAGTTGGCACACGCGCCATGTCTGCGGAATTCTCCCCTGCTCACTGTCCTTGAACTCGGCGTGCGGCACCCACCGGCCATCGGCATCTTGGGTGCCCACACCCCGGCTGAACAGGGTCTGCATCAGGCCCCGCTTGAGTGTCTGGGTGGCTTCAATCTGGCGCGCAATCACGTCCAGCTTGTCGTCCACGGCCGTCAGGATGGCGGCGATTTTTTGTTGTTCGGGGAGCGGAGGAAGCGCCAGCCCGAATTCACGCAGGACCTCCAGCCGAATTCCCTTCACTGTCGAGCCAGTACCGGCTGCCTCAATGCGGTCAGCGTTTCCTTGAAACCAATAAAACAGGAAGTCTCTTAGGGAAATCCTGCAAAACCCCGAACGCAGTCTGCTAGAAGCCAGGAAGTCATGGCATCCTCCCCGCCCATGAAGCAAAGCAGCCTTGACCTGAACCTGAGCACCAAGAAGACCCGCAAGCAAGAACTGCTGACCCAGATGGATTTGGTGGTTCCCTGGGCTGCTCTGGTCGAACTCATTGCGCCCTATTACCCCGAAGGTAAGAACGGCCGCCCACCCTTTGCCCTGGAGACCATGCTGCGCATCCACTGCATGCAGCAGTGGTTCACCCTGTCAGATCTGGCGATGGAAGAGGCCTTCTTTGACACCCCGATCTACCGGGAGTTTGCAGGTCTTGATGCACATGGGAGGGTGCCTGACGAGAGCACCATCCTGAGGTTTCGTCATCGGCTGGAGAAACACAAGCTGGCCGAGCAGATTCTGGCCACTGTCAACGAGCTTCTGGCAGCCCAGGGCTTGCTGCTCAAGGCAGGCACTGCGGTCGATGCCACACTGATCGCAGCGCCTAGCTCTACCAAGAACAAGGACAAGAAACGCGACCCAGAGATGCATTCGAGCCAAAAGGGCAACGAGTGGCACTTTGGCATGAAGGCACATATTGGCGTGGATGCGGACTCGGGACTCGTGCATACCGTCATAGGCACCTCGGGTAACGTGGCCGACGTTGTAGAGGGCAACAGCTTGCTGCACGGGCAGGAGACAGACGGGTTTGGTGATGCAGGCTACCAAGGTATCGACAAGCGCCCGGATGCCAAGGAGGCAGTGCGGTGGCACATCGCGATGCGCCCAGGCAAACGCAGAGCGCAGGACAAAGAGAACAACCCCGTTGACGCGCTCATAGACCAAGTGGAGAAGATCAAGGCGAGCATCCGTGCCAAGGTGGAGCACCCGTTTAGGGTGATCAAGAGGCAGTTTGGATACACGAAGGTGCGCTACCGGGGGCTGAAGAAGAACACGCTGCAGCTCAAGACGCTGTTTGCACTGTCCAACCTGTGGATGGTGCGCCACCAATTGCTGGGGGCACAGGGATGAGTGCGCCAGCGAACAGGCAAGGGGCCGCCAAAGGCGGTGCAAATGGCCCGAAAGGGCGTGAAAAGTGCTGCGAAGACCCAGGCTAAACGCCATCCAGCGCACTATCTGAAACCGGTGGCCTTGTAGCACTTACGCATTCGAGTTATTCAGGGCATCCCTAGCAGTGTCGGTTTGGGGAAAATGGCCTTCAGGTCTTGGTTGATTGCGACATTGCAGTCAAATACCGCGACACGCCCCAGCGCCATTCTGGTTGGCGTTATCAAGGTCCCTGCAGGTATTAGATTTGTGGCGCTGGCCTTGATGGCTTCCTGCGTTATGTAGTCTTGGGTTCTGCTCAGTCGAGAACCGGAAAAGTCCTTGACACTCGCCCAAGGAATGTCGCCACCCCAATACTCAGCAACGTCTTTTGACGGAGTTCCACCACCAACAATTGATGCCACCTCATCGCCGAGCGTGGTAGCCACCCACTCAGCGGGCAACGTACCGACTGAGATTTCCCGATGGCCCTGAATGCTGGCCTCGCTCATGCGCCAGTCTCCAGCAGTCCCAACTCAGCCAGATAGCCATTCAGACGCGCATCTATCTGCGCCTCTTCCTCAGCCAGTGCGGCCAAATGCGACAAGGTGGCTGCCACATCGACGGTCTCTTCGGTCTCACCGTTGTCGATGTACCGAGCAATGTTGAGGTTACCGTCGTTGCTGCGGATTTCGTCCAGCGTCACCACCCGGCAGTAGTTCTCCACCTCGGTCTGGTGTTCAAAGGCGGCTTTGTGCGTGCTGGCGATGTGGGCGATGTCCTCGGGTCGCAGGCTGTTCTGGGCCTTGCCTTCAAGGTAGTCGCGGCTGGCGTCGATGATGATGACCTTGCCCTTGAGCGCAGCAGGCTTGCGCTTGTTCAGGACGAGCACGCAGGCCGGAATGCCGGTGTTGTAAAACAGCGCGGAGGGTAGACCGATGACAGCCTCGATGAGGTCGCCAGGCTGGTTGCCGCTGGCGGCATCGGTGCCGAACAGCAGGCCCTCGCGAATCTTGCCTTCCTCGCCGCTGCGGAACAGGACCCCGTGCGGCAGGATGATGCCCATGCGGCCATCGGCCTTGAGGCTGGCGAGCATGTGCTGGGCGAAGGCGAGGTCGGCATAGCCACGCGGCGGGATGCCGTAGACGAAGCGTCCGTAGGGGTCGCTGACCTGCTTGTAATTCGGTGCCTTGGGCTTCTTGTCGCCCTCTTGTTCCGCCTCGTTGGCCAGTTCCAGCGGCGACCACCATTGCTTGGCCGAGAACGGCGGGTTGGCAATGACCCGGTCAAAGGTCCTCAGGTAATCGCCATCAAGGTGCTTGGGTTCCACTAGGGTGTCGCCGCGCTCAATCTCAGCCCGCATGTTGTGCAGGTAGAGGTTCAGCTTGGCAATGGCCCATGTGCCGAGGTTCTTCTCTTGCCCGAAGAGCAACACATTGGGCTTGTCGCCCAGGAGCAGGCCACATGGCAGCTTGGCGATGTGGTGGGCACTTTCCACCAACATGCCGCCACTGCCGCAGGTGGGGTCGTACACGCTGTGGCCGGGCTGCGGGTCGATGAGTTCCACGACCAGTTGCACGACGGCCTTGGGCGTGTAGAACTCCCCACCCTTCTTACCGGCATCGTCAGCGAACTGCTTGATGAGGTACTCGTAGGCGTCACCCAGCATGTCCGCCTTGTACAGGTCGGCATTGCCCAGCTTGTACTGGTTGAAGTGACGCAGCAGGCGCTGCAGGGTGGCGTCCGACAGCACGCGCTTGTCACCGTACTGGGTGGCGGTGAGTACGTGCTGCAGTTCGGGGTTGTTCGCTTCGATGGTGGCGAATGCCTTGTCCAGCGCCTCTCCGATGCTCTCGGTCCGGGCAATCAGGTCCGGCCACCGGGCCGTGCCGGGGAAGTGCCCCCACTTGTCTTCGACCTCTTCCTCGGCCTCTGCCGCGCTCAGGCCCTCGGTCTGCATCAACTGGGCAACACGCTCCTCGAACACATCGTTGAAGCGCTTGAGGAACAACAGGCCGAAGATGTAGTTCTTGAAGTCCGACGAGTCGATAGAGCCGCGCAGGATGTTGGCCGACTCCCAGAGCCATGATTCGAGGGTTTCAAGGGTAAGTTGATTTGCCATGTGTGCCTGATTCTAGGGAGAGGTGGGGCTCATTCGCTCTATCCGCGGAAGTTCGTGAAGCGTAAGTGCTCAACGGCAGGGTTGGGGAAGTGAGGCTGCATGCGCCCGCGCGTTCAAAGCGTTGATGCTCGTAGGGTAGGTACCACCTCGTAGAGAGCTCTCATTGTCCGCTTCAGCGGTGCACCAAGGACGCGGCGCGGCAGTCGGGTGAAGGGCGGTTGGAAAATGGATAGAAAGACTGAGGCTGCAGCGAGCGAGCAAGGAGTTTGAATTGGCAGTCGTGCAGTCGTCGGCAGGTCATGAAGAGCGCCCGTCACGGAAAAAAGCCTGCCAACCCTGGCAAAGGCGCAATTCCGTGGCCCATTAAGGCTAAGGAGACAGTTGCTTTTTTCTTCAATCACGACAATGACTTGCGTAGACATTCACTGACTCAAAGCACATGAATATTGACCCATGACTCATGGCCAAGTCGGCAACTAGGTGCAAGGTCGTCACAGTTTCCGACTCAAAGCACACCGGAACTCGGCAATCGCAGGCAACGCAGTCACGGAGAACGTGAATGCTGACGCCCCTCGTTCGGATAATTTTTCGGGCCAATTTCTTGAAAGGGGAGACGCCCAGAACAGGGTACTCAGCGGATAGCCACAGGCATTACGCACCTCTCCGTTTCAGGGTATGAGGGTAAGCAGCCAAGGGTGACGCGCACTCCGTGGACTGACTCAAAGCACGTCACCAAGTCGGCAACTTCAAGCAGAATGCCCCGGCTGCTGTTGGGGAGCGCTGGGGCGGTTTCAGTCGTCACCTCAACGCTAGTGCCTTCCGCGGCTTGCGCCAGTAGACATTTCCAGCACGGATAGACCACCCGGTATCCACGATTTCTTGCAGAGCCAGTGCGTTAAGTGCCGTGTACAAGCGTCGCTGGAACGTCTCATCGCTCTTTGCTTCAGAACCGCACATTTCACGTAACGAGGCTACCGAAGTGGGGATGAGTCGGCTCTGGCTTCGAACGTATCCATAAAGCCATGTCGCAAGCCCCTCCGGCAGCGCTCGTCGTGTCGGAGCGTCCAACCAGATATAACTCGACTTCTGAAAAAGCCTGACGATGTCGTTGTCGAGGGCCACGGACCACGTGCCAGAGCTTGGGTGATTAAACCGCTGTACCAAATGCACACTGAACTCTGGAAACGTAATGACAGCGTGCATCAGGCGTTTGATTGCGTCCCTTAACCGTTGTCGGGACTTTCCATCGTAGTAGCCGCTCATGGCCCTGCACATCTCGCCGGGCTCGAAGGAGACCTCTGTGCCAACCTTGAAGTCTCGGGTCAAATTCATGAGCGTCATGAATACGTGACCTTCAGACTGCCTCAGTTCAGGCCCTTCATAAGTGCAAACTACGTTTTCGCCTTTGGTAATGTCGAACGACAGCATTCGCTCTCGCGGAGTCTGTTTGCTTCTGACATTGAAGAGACGATTCACGAGCAGGTGCTCTGGGCTGATGAGCTGCAACTCTCCGTGTTGCGGGACAAACGAGCTCTTCAGAACACTCTCTATCCAATCGGCCTCTGCGCGAATACTGTTCACCTCGCGAAACCTAGTGGCGCGTTCATCTGGAGACAGGCTGCAGTCGCCAAGCTCTTGTGTGAGTTCAGCCAGCGCATTGCGGTGCATCTTGAGGTCTGCCAAACGTTTGGACCGAAGGCTCTCCTCAGGATTGAACGAGCCAACAGGCACCCCAACGGCAAATGCAGGCCGTTTTATTACTCCAGTTTCAACGGGGGTGTCGATTTTCTCCGCCCTCAGGCTTTGGGCTTCGAGGCTCGAGAGGTCGAATGTGAGAAGCCGGCTCCCTCGGGGCGTCACTTCAAAGTCACCGCTGGGTTAGATTCACTCATCTCGAGCCTTGCTGCTTCTTGATATGCCTTGATGAAAGCAATCAAGTCAGATTTCAACCACAAATGACGACGTCCGAGAACCGTTGCGTGAGGAACGGTGCCAGCTTTCTCGTAATTGTGAATGGTGCGAACGCAGCAGTGCAGTAGCTTTGCAAGCTGCTCACGGTTCAGGTATTCGTCGTTCATTGGTGCCGCTTGTTTCCGAGTTAATGACAAGCGGTATAGAAGGCAAATTTATTCGGCCTGCACAGGCAGCATTCAGGGTGTAGCCGCTGGGCCTCAGAAATTTCGGTTTTTGATGTCATAGGAATACGAGCTGGCGGGCGTGAAATTCGGGATTTAGTTCCTACGATGGCAGGAATATTTCTTGTGTGACGCAGTGATTTTGGATAATATTCCTTTGCTCGTAGGAAGAATCATGCAGATACCGCTTACTTCTGTTCAAGATGCGGGCGTCGCCATTCGCACGATGCGGAAGCGCGCCGGCATTCGTATCGACGACTTCGCGCTAATCGCCGGCGTGAGCAAGCAGTTCATGACTGACCTTGAAAACGGCAAAGTCACGGTACAGATGGGCATGGTGCTGGGGTTGCTCCAGCGTATGGCAGTCGGTGTAACCATCGACCTCCCCGATGACGCAGTGAAGTTGTACCAGGTTGAGTTCGATAAGGTGACGCGTCGGCGTTCCCGGAAAAATACCCCTGACTCTCTTGGCGTTGCGGCTCACTCGAAATAGCTCCCGGATTGAGGTCGGTAGTGTTTTTTTTGGGAACGCCCTGGGCACTCCGAACAATACGACCTGATTGATAGAGAGACAAGGAGACCACCTTGACAGGCAGGAATCGGTCCGAATTCGTGCTTGAGGGAGCTCGCGCGCTAACAGTCTCCCTTGTTCTAGACAAGTTGAAGATATGGGCCCCTTGTAGGGCCCATATCGAATAAGTCATCACTCTCGACTTTAGTTTCTGCCGAAATGCCTGCTGTTCTATCGATGCCCTTCAGTCGTTATCGAGTCACTTTTTTCGACCACGCGTAGCTTCCAACTCCCGGAAATGGAAGCTCCGGAGGCCAGACTCGCCCAACGCTGACGGTCTGTACCCACTTTTCTGCTGGGTGTCCCGGAATCGCTGAGGGATTGGCCATGACTATGCAGTGCCTCCCCAATGCCCGGCGATACGACATGATGCTGCAGTCTTCGACCACATACCTGTGCGCATCGAGTGCTTCGCTGAGCCGTTCTTCCGATAGCTGCACGTCGAAGCGTTTTGCTTGTGGCAAGTCCTGCGCGGACAACTCAAGGCCAACCGGCATGCCAGTCGTTTTCAGTGCCGCGAGATAGGTTGAGACTGTAGTGCCGAGCAGGGGTACGATGACGCGATGCTGCCACCTTCCCAGTTGAAGAACAACAACGAGCGCAGCAATCTCCCTGTCTTCGGACATGACTGTGGCACCCGCGCGCGGCTCATCGGTGTTCAAGAGGTGGTCGACAAATGGTCCCCCGGGAACAAGACAAGAAATTACCCAACTGGCTGGCTGTGCGCCATTTGCGCTTGCGGGCTCGCCTTTGGCGTTCACGATAAGCGCAGGTTGCGGGTCTCCAACTACATCGGAGGGTTGAACATACATAATGCGACTCATATTGATGTCCTGAAATCACGTCGATAGTGACGTGATTTGTGTAGGTAATCGTCGTCACAGTAGTGGCCCCACACGTAGCGGAACCGACCATCATCTAAAGGAATTTTGCTTAAAGGCCGTAGGTAAGCATCACTCGAGCGGCACTTGCTACACGACTAGCCACAGCACATCCAGGACATCGACCGTCACTTCTCGCTGTTGGTGAAGTGCCGGCGGTAAGACATGTGTGAGTGAAATCGCAAGGGGCCCTATCAAGGCCAAAAATCTTTGGTTCGACAAGCGGAACGGGCGGTATTACTGCCAAATCTCCGTCCCAAAAGACCTTCTCCAAGGCGAAAAAAAGCAGATTCGCAAGGTGGCGCTTGCGCGCGAGGGCGAGTGCAGCGTGGAGGCGCTGCTCGAGCAGCTCGACCTCTGCGCGAGCCATATTCGGACCGAATTCGCAGAGCAGCGCAAAGCGCTTCGGGCACCGGCAATTACGCCTGTGCTAAGTCAAAACAGTGAAGCAGCGGTTGAGGTTCTGACGCTTCCGCTTTCGACTGAGATTCGCGTACGCGCAGTCGCAACCTCCTTCAGCGCTGCGGTGCATGTCGTACTCTGCGAGCTTGCATTGTGTCGACAGCTCGCGTCATCTGCAGAGCGTATGCAGCGTAGACAGACACTTGTCGCACAAATGAAAGAGAAATTTGAGCTGGCCTGCTTTGCACAAGCAGACCAAGCAACAGAAGAGGCTTTTGCTTCGCTGACCGCACTCGAAAGCAAGCACCATGTGCGCTTTTCAGGCTCGCGCGCGGACCGGTTGGCCTACGCAAAGGCGTACAACGCCGAATCGGTGAAGTTCATCCAAAAAGCCATCGAGGTGATTCAAGGCCTGGAAAGCGAAGAATCCCTCAGCTACTCTCCTGAGAAACAGCTTCCCTTGCTAGAAATCTGGGGAACCAGCACGATTGGCGCCGTCGAACGATGGTGCAAAAAAGGCGCCGATGTCGGGCGCCCTAGAAAGCCAAAAACCGAGGACAAGTATCTCGAGATTGCAACAACGTTCGATGCCATATTGGTGCGGCGTCCAGTGGAGTCATCCACTGCTGCCGACTTGACCTCCTTCATTGCAATGCTCCGCGACCGGGGGAACTCGAGCTCAACCATCGCGACGAAACTCGGAATACTGCGTAGTCTGATTGCCCAGTTTGATGGGACCGAAGCGGTTGATTTGGCCATCGATGACCTGCTCGAAGTGCTGGGCGACACGTCGGCGAATCGAATGCAATTCACGCGGTCGCAATTGAGCACGGCCATACATGGCTTTTATGACGACTCGACCTTACCGGCTAACGACCCGCACATTGCAGCGATGGTGGGACTACTTGCCACTCGACTTGAAGAAGTGAGCCAGGCACGGGGCACGGATATCACGCTCGAGTCCACCGTGGCAGGAGAAAAGTACTGGCTGGTCCACATACGTTCGTCGTCTGCCTCGGGCTGCGGTGATACGGTTCTAAAAAACGAACACTCGAACCGCCGCCTACCCATGCTTGTCGGCACTGTGCCGCGCTTGGACGCCTTTCTTACATCGCGCATGGGACGTCCTGAGCGGTTGTTCCAGCATTTGGCACCCGACCAGTACGGAACACTGTCGAGTGCCGTGAGCAAGCGGCTCAATCGCCGCATCGATAAGCTCATCACGTCGGATAAGCGGCTGGTGCTGCAGTCGCTGCGGACCACAGGGGCCTTGGCCATGCGCCGTGCCAACGTCGACTACGCACAGCGGGTCCGATTTCTCGGACATGCCCCTAGCTCGGTTCACGAAGAACACTATGAAGCAGCGCAATTGCTCGATGCGGAGGACCTACTGCCTGCCGCTCGAGCACTCGCTGCGTTCTACAAGTCCGCGCTGGAGCATCCAATCGCGGAAGACACCTCACATGACGCGGGGCAGGTCGACAGGCAACTTCAGGCTACCGACCGCGGCCACCAGCCGCTCAATCGGAACCATACCGTAGCTGCGCCCGACAGTACTTCCGACATGGCCTGTCAACGCGTCATGCACCTCTTCAGCGACTCCGTGCTCCCTGCAAAGGGTCTTGAAGGTGTGACGGAAGCTGTGAAAGACGAGCCGACGGTCGGTGATTCCGCACCACTGGTTCTGCCGCAGGAAGCGCGCGAAGAATTTCCCAAAATTGCCTCCCCTGCGCCCGTCGTGGTCGGGTTCGAGGTCCGAGAAAAGCCACTCATGGCCACTCCTGCGTTGGTCCTGGACGAAACGGGCGAACCCAGCCGCAATCACATCGCTGTGCAATGGAACCAGTCGGCGCGAACTACTGGTTTTGACACGCTGACCTTCGCCGTCTTCAATGTTCAACATCCATCCCAGGTCGTGCTCCAGCACATCGGCAACCCGCAGTTGGCAGAGCTCCTCAAGACGAGCACCCGTGGCCAAAGCGAGCATAGGAACCCAGGCGATGGCCTCGACGCCGCCAGCAAGGGGTCTGGCCCGCTCGGTGTAGACCCGTGTGCCGAAGATGCGAATGAGACTGTCTTTGGGAAAACTCATCCGCTTGATGGTCTCGACCTTCGCCCGAGGAACCTTGAGACCTCTGGCAACGTTGGCAGGCAGGTACCCCGCGTCGTAGGCCGTCTGCAGCATTGCGCTGACGAAAGACAGTTTCTTCGTGACCGTCTTCCGGGCATCGCCGCGTTGCAGCAGATGGTCCCGATACGCGGTGATATCGGTCCGCATCAATTGCGCAGGCGTCTTCTGCATGAACTTGTCAAACGTGCGAGTCAATCGCTCGAACTCCCGGACCGTGCTGGGGGCGCGGTCCGTATTCAATCCCCGCCAGTACCGATATAGCGCGAGCATATCTGCCACATGTGGCGAGAGACCCGAGGTATCGGGCGTGGCCTGAGCGGCTTCCGACAGGGCTGGCGCCATCGGCTCTGGCAGGGACACCGAGGTCGGCGCTGGTTGCTCGGGGGCGGACGCAGTGAGTAGATAGACGGGTAGCGGCGTTTCCGGCGGGTGACTGAAGCGCACCAGCCAATCAGATGCTAGCCGCAGAGCCAGAGTCTTAGCCGCCGCGGGGTCGTTGGTTTGAAGGTTCGTTCGAACCCGCAAGCCGTAACGGGGCTGATGAGCCACGGGAACGCGTATCTGGAACCAGAAGCTTCCGTGGTGGGTGGTCAGGTATGTATTTCGCGACATCAAGCATCTCCAAGGTGGGACGGGATGCGGGATGGCGCCAAAAAAAATGGCACAACAGCGAAAAGCTGATGTGCCACCTTGATGTGCCACCAAATGATTGCCGAGCCCTGACAAGTCAGGAAACTCTTTTTAAATCAATCACTTAGCGTTACTTGGCGGAGAGGGTGTCCGTTGGAGCACAGTCTAGCCAAATCCAACGATGACTTCTAAGTCATTGATTTGTTGAGACTTTCTCAATATTGCAGCTCAACAGCAATCTAATCGAATCTATCCAAATCCAATCTAATCCGAAGTTTTATGGTAGAAATCATGGTAGAAAAGAAGTTCTAGATTCCGTCGCTACGCGACATCACAAAGATGTGGATGAGGTTGGGAGATCCGAACAATGGCACGCAAAGCAAAAGAACTCACAGCACTATAGACCAGGCATGATTTATTCATGAACTTGTATTGATTTCATGACTCCAAAG
>ENA-UOOA01001039-UOOA01001039.1-human-gut-metagenome-genome-assembly--contig:-P61old-NODE-1039-length-48723-cov-23.325717_pt1 | contig 48723 bp, 38 predicted proteins | sample MGYA00242467_ERZ724014 | MGnify/ENA metagenome assembly ERZ724014 | reverse complement strand
CGGACGGCTGCGTGGTCACGGGCAAGACCTCCCCCCTGCTGGGCGCGTCGGCGGCGCTGCTGCTCAACGCTCTGAAGCACATGGCGGGCATCGACCACAAGCTGGACCTGATCCCCTCCTCCGTCATCGAGCCCATCAGCGCCATGAAGACCGGGTATCTGGGCCATCACAACCCTCGCCTGCACTCCGACGAGGTGCTGATCGCGCTGGCCATCTCGGGCCTGACCAACCCGCTGGCCGCCATGGTGCAGGAGCAGCTCAGGACCCTGCGGGGCTGCGACGCCCACTTCTCCGTCATTATCTCGGAGGAGGACGCCAAGCTCTATAAGCGGCTGGGCATCAACGTCAGCTGCCAGCCCAAGTATGAGGTCAAGTCCCTGTACCACAAAAAGTGACCCTCCCTTTGCCCGCGCTGTGCGCGGGCAAAGTCATTCCCGTACCGACATCTGCGTATTCTGAAAGGAGCCTTCATGCAGACCATTCCCCAGATACTGGCCAAGGAGCTGGACAAGCCCCAGCAGGCCGTGGAAAACGTTATCGCCCTGCTGGATCAGGGCAACACCATCCCCTTCATCGCCCGCTACCGCAAGGAGCAGCACGGCTCCATGGACGACACCGCCCTGCGGAAGCTGGAGGACCGGCTGCGCTATCTGCGAAATCTGGAGACGCGGCGGCAGGAGGTGAAGTCCGCCATCGACGGGCAGGGCAAGCTGACGGAGGAGCTGTCTGCCTCCATCGACAACGCCGCCACGCTGGCGGAGGTAGAGGATCTGTACCGCCCCTATAAGCAGAAGCGCCGCACCCGCGCCACCATTGCCCGGGAGAAGGGGCTGGAGCCGCTGGCGGAGCTGCTGCTGGCACAGGCAAAGGACTGCCCCGCGCCGGAGGAAGCCGCCCAAGCCTACCTCGACCCGGAAAAGGGCGTGGAGACAGCAGCGGACGCCCTGCAGGGCGCCAACGACATCATTGCCGAGCTGCTCAGCGACGACGCCGACCTGCGCAAGGCGCTGCGCGGCCTCCTGTCGCGGCAGGGACACCTGCGCAGCGTGGCTGTCAAGGAGGAGGACAGCGTGTACCGGCTGTACTACGACTTCGATCAGCCGCTGCCCAAGCTGGCGGGGCACCAGATCCTGGCCGTCAACCGGGGCGAAAAGGAGGGCTTCCTCTCCGTGACGGTGCTGCTGGATCGGGAGGCGGCGCTGTACGCGCTGCGCACGGCAGTGGTCAAGCCCCGCACACCGGCGGCGGCGTTCGTCAGCGCCGCCTGCGAGGACGCCTACGACCGGCTCATCTACCCCTCGCTGGAGCGGGAGGCCCGCTCTACCCTGACCGATACCGCCAGTGAGGGCGCTATCGGACAGTTTGCTCTGAACCTGAAGCCCCTTCTGATGCAGCCGCCGGTGAAGGGCCACATCACCATGGGCCTGGACCCCGGCTATGCCCACGGCTGCAAGGTGGCGGTCATCGACGGCACCGGCAAGGTGCTGGACACCACCGTGGTCTATCCAACCTACGGTGAGCGCCAGAAAAAGGACGCCATCGCCAAGCTGACGGCCCTGTGCAAAAAGCACGGCGTCACCCACATTGCCATCGGCAACGGCACCGCCAGCCGCGAGACGGAGCAGATGACAGTGGAGATGCTCCGCGGCCTGCCCGGGGTCAGCTATATGATCGTCAACGAGGCGGGCGCCTCCGTGTACTCCGCCAGCAAGCTGGCAGCGGAGGAGTTTCCCGACTACGATGTGAACCTGCGCAGCGCCGTATCTATCGCGCGGCGGATGCAGGACCCGCTGGCGGAGCTGGTGAAGATCGATCCCAAGGCCATCGGCGTGGGCCAGTACCAGCACGATATGCCCCAGAAGCGGCTGGACGAGGCGCTGTCCGGCGTGGTGGAGGACTGCGTCAACGCCGTGGGTGTGGACGTGAACACCGCGTCCGCCAGTCTTTTGAGCCGTGTGTCCGGTCTTACCGCCGCCACGGCGAAGAATATTGTGAAGTACCGCGAGGAGAACGGCGCATTCCCCGACCGGAAGCGGCTTTTGAAGGTGCCGAAGCTGGGGCCCAAGGCCTTTGAGCAGTGCGCCGGCTTCCTGCGGGTGCCGGAGAGCAGATCCATACTGGACAACACCGGCGTCCATCCCGAGAGCTACGGTGCGGCGCAGCAGCTGCTGGCCCTGTGCGGCTACACGCTGGAGGACGTAAAGAACGGCGACATCCCCCTGCTGGCCCAGAAAGTAAAGCTGCTGGGTGAGGAGAAGGCGGCGCAGCAGCTGGGCGTGGGCCTGCCCACCCTGCGTGACACGGTGAAGGAGCTGATGAAGCCCGGGCGGGACGTGCGCGACGACCTGCCGGCTCCTATCCTGCGCACTGACGTGCTGGAGCTGAAGGATCTGAAGGCAGGTATGGTGCTCACCGGCACCGTCCGCAATGTCATCGACTTCGGCGTGTTCGTGGACATCGGCGTCCATCAGGACGGTCTGGTCCACATCTCTCAGGTGTGCAGCAGGTTCATCAAGCACCCCTCGGAGATCGTGGCCGTGGGTGATATCGTCAAGGTGGTGGTGCTGGACGTGGACGAGAAGAAAAAACGCATCAGCCTGTCCATGAAGCAGGTGCCCAAGGACGCGCAGTGAAAAAACGGCGCCCCGTCTCTTGACGGGGCGCCGTTTTTATGTACCCTTGTACTTTTTCCGCGTGGCCAGACCGCCCCGGATGTGCCGCTGGGCCTTGTTCTCCTCCATCACCGCCTTGACCTGCAGATACAGCGGGCGGTCATACAGCGGCAGCCGCTCCGACAGGTCCTTGTGGACAGTGGACTTACTGACGCCGAACTTTTTGGCGGCGGCGCGGACCGTGGTCCGGTTTTCTATGAGGTAATGGGCCAGCTCCACGGCCCGCTGCTCCAGATTGTTGCGAATAGAGCACCACTCCTATACACGTTTGCTGCTGGTCTATGTCTATGCGGCGGCAGGGGCGGTTATGCAGTATGGATGCATAAAAAGGGGGCGGTCTGCCCCCCCTTTTGTCCGCCGTGCCGGGTGGAAACCCGCCTGTCCGGCGGTCATGGCGGCAGCCAGGCGCACCGCCTCCGCCTGCTCTGTTGTGAAATTGCACGACAGGTCGGTTCCGCGCAGGGGTGAGTGTAAGTATATCCGACAAAAACGCTATTTTATGAATATTTATTCATATCTCTCCTTGACTTTGTGCATAATCAGTGGTATAGTATGCAGCATCAATGAAAGGGACACGCTCCCGCATCCCGAAAACTCCTGCGGGGACGGCAATACAGGAAGGATGGACAGACCCATGAGAAAAATGATCTCGATGCTGCTGGCGCTGGTCATGGCGCTGAGCCTGGTGGCCTGCGGTGCGCAGCCCACGACGAACGATAACGACAATACCGCCTCCGGCGGCGACAGCGCCGCCGCCGAACCGGCCAACGCACTGGAAAAGATCAAGGCCGACGGCGTGCTGACCGTGGCCCTGAGCCCCGACTTCTCTCCCATGGTATGACCATGGTGGTGGTGACCCATGAGATGGCCTTTGCCCGCGAGGTGGGCAGCCGCGTACTGTTCATGGACGCCGGTAGGATCGGCGAGCAGGGCACGCCGGAGGAGATATTCGATCACCCCCAGAGCGTCAGATTGCAGGATTTCCTGAAAAAAGTGCTATAAAAAAAGGAGCTGGCTATGGATAACGCAAAAAAGGCGGCACTGGCTGCCATTGATGAAAAGAACGAGCTGATCGCGGAGGTGGCAGATTCCATCTGGGACTACGCGGAGCTGTCCATGCAGGAGGTAAAGTCCGCCGCCCTGTTCGTCAAGGTCCTGAAGGAGGAGGGCTTTCAGGTGGAGGAGGGCATCTGCGGCATCCCCACCGCCTTCTCCGCGTCCTACGGCAGCGGCAAGCCGGTCATCGGCTTTCTGGCGGAGTATGACGCCCTGTCGGGCCTGTCCCAGGAGGCGGGCAGCACCGAGTACCACGAGCTGGTGAAGGGAGGGAGCGGTCACGGCTGCGGCCACAATCTGCTGGGCGCCGGCGCCATGGCCGCCGCCATTGGCCTGAAGCACTACCTCGCCGGGACCGGTAAAAGCGGCACCGTCATTCTGTACGGCTGCCCCGGCGAGGAGGGCGTGGCCTCCAAGGCCTACATGGCCCGCGATGGCTTGTGGTACAATCTGGATGCGGCCCTGACCTGGCACGCCGGCGACTGCAACGAGGTGGCCACCGGCTCCACCAACTCCTGCATTCAGATGCTGTATACCTTCCACGGTCTGGCCTCTCAGGCGTCTACCGCCCCGGAGCGGGGGCGCAGCGCTCTGGACGCCGTGGAGCTGATGAACGTAGGCGTGCAGTTCCTGCGGGAGCACATGCCCCGGGACGCCCGGATACACTACTCCATTCTGGACGCCGGCGGCGCCAGCCCCAATGTGGTGCAGCATCAGGCCAGTGTCCTGTATATGATCCGGTCCAACTTCGTGAAGGACTGCATCACCCTGCACCAGCGGGTGGACAAGATCGCCCAGGGCGCGGCGCTGATGACGGACACCACCATCGAGCGGCGGTTCGTGGACGGCCTGTCCGACACCGTGTGCAACCACGCGCTGGAAAAGGTGCTGTACGACAACTTCGCGGAGCTGGGCGTACCGGCGTGTACGCCGGAGGAGCACGCCTTCATGGAGAAGCTGTCCGCCACCTACGCCGGCAGCGACATCCCCAGCGGCGTAGGCGCGGAGAACGATCCCGCCTTCGCCGAGAAGGTGCAGGCTCTGCGGACCGGCCACTTCAACGACTTTCTGGTGCCGCTGTACCAGGGTCCCGCCTTCAACGCCGGCTCCACCGACGTGGGCGACGTCAGCTACCAGTGCCCCACGGCCCAGATCCATATGGCGGTGTGGCCCAACCACGTGCCCTGCCACAGCTGGCAGGTGGTGTCCTGCAACAAGACGCCGCTGGCCCATCGGGCCACCGTCCATGCAGGCAAGGTGCTGTGCGCCGCGGCCATTGACCTCATCCAGCAGCCGGAGCTGCTGGAGCAGGCCAAGGCGGAGTTCCGGAAGCGCACTGCCGGAGGCTACACCTGCCCCATCCCTGCCGACGCCGTACCGGCGCCGCTGGACTGAGCGCGACAGCAAAAAAGAGCCGTATCCTTTCGGATACGGCTCTTTTTTTGCTTATTTCTCCTGAGCTGCGGTCTGGTACTGACGCTTCAGGAAGGCCAGAAACAGCCGTGCCGGCGAGTTGGCCGCAGGCATGGACTTCACCGCCACGCCCAAACGGCGGGACAGAGGCCGGTCCAGCGGGATGACCCGCACCCGGTTCTCGTACCCCGCCAGAGAGAAGGCGGACAGCACCGACACGCCCAGTCCGCCGGCTACCATGGACAAAATGGCGCCATCGTCGGAGGCCGCTACCTCCAGACGCGGCGTGTCCGCCGGAAGATACTGTTCCACATACTGCTCAGGGCAGGAGAGGAACGGCTCTTGCAGCAAGCGGGCCAGAGAGATGGTGCTCTCCGTCCACGGGAAGTCCTTGGGCGTCACCGCCACCAGAGGCGCGTCCGTCAGCGGGGTCCACTGGAAACCCCGGGCGCAGTTCTCGTCCACGATGGCCAGCTGGATACGGTCCTCCTCCAGGGCGGCGGCCAGCTCGCTGCCCTGCACCAGCACGTCCACCTTGATCTCGGGGTGGAGCTTCCGGAACTTCCGCAGCAGCTCCGGCAGGCTGGCCCTTGCGATGCTGGCAAAGCACCCGATGCGCAGGGCGCGGCCATAGACCTCTCCCTGCTCCTCTGCCTCCTGCCGCAGGGCGTCGCAGGCATTGATGACGCCGTGGATATAGGGCAGCAGGTGCTCCCCCTCCTCCGACAGGCAGACGCCCTTGCTGCTGCGCAGCAGCAGCGTACAGCCCAGCTCTGCCTCCAGCTTGCTGACCAGATGGGTCATGGCCGACTGGGTATACCCCAGCTGAACGGCAGCTTTGCCAAAGCTGCCGCACTGCACCGCGGTCAGCAGCGCCCGCAGCTTGCTATCATCCATAGGAACCTCGCTTTCGACGTTTTGCACAATTATTTCAAATGTATTTTTCAATATATCACAAAGTGCGTTCCTTTTCAATGGGATTTGTGTGAATTCTCCGTCAATTCTATGATATCTTCTGTCAATCCTCTTTCTACCATCACTTTTTTTAATGGGGTCATCAATAAGGGTCATTTCCGGAGTCATGAAAAAAATGATACCCTATATTTAAGTTTTGCATGACTTGCAAAATTCGGGAACAAAAGAGGAGAAAAGGAATTATGCAGAAAAAAAACAGTCTCGTCCGAGACATCATCGTGGTTGGCTTCGCGCTGTTTTCCATGTTTTTCGGCGCGGGCAACGTGATTTTCCCGCCCTTTCTGGGCCTGGAGTCCGGTTCCCAGTGGGTGTCGGGCTTCGCTGCCTATTTCATTGCCGACATCGGCCTGGCCATGCTGGCCATGTTCGCCCTGCTGCGGGTCGGCAGCAGTGAGGCTGTGGTCAGCCGCGTGGGCCAGATACCCGCAGCGGTACTGATGTCCGCCATTATCCTGTGCGTGGGTCCCATGGTGGCCATCCCCCGCACCTCCGCCACTACCTATGAGATGGCCATCGTGCCCAACCTGTCCGGCGTGAGCCCCGTGGTGTTTTCCATTCTGTTCTTCGCGCTGATCCTGGCGCTGTGCATCAGGGAGTCCGCCGTGGTAGACATCGTGGGCAAGATCCTGACGCCGCTGCTGCTGCTGGGCCTGTTTGCCATCATCATCAAGGGCGTCATCACTCCGCTGGGTGAGCCCTCCGCCCTGCCCCAGATCGCCAACGTGGCCGTCACCGGCATCAAGGCCGGCTACCAGACCATGGATGCGCTGGCCGCCCTGCCCTTCGGCATCATCGTGCTGCAGAGCGTCACCGCCAAGGGCTATGACAGCGGCAGAAAACAGTTCCGCGTGGTGGGCGGCTCTGCCGTGCTGGCAGGTATCCTGCTGCTGGCCGTGTACATGGGGCTGGCCTATCTGGGCGCCACCGTGTCCGCCCAGTATACCAACGATATCGGCCGCGCCCAGCTGATCATGGTCATCATTGAGGCCCTGATGGGCAAGGTGGGCATGGTGCTGTTCGGCGTGGTGGTGGGTCTGGCCTGCGTCACCACCGCCGTGGCCCTGACCAGCTCCGCCGCTGCCTATTTCACCGAGCTGTGCCGCGGCAAGGTGAGCTACAAGGTGTTCGTCATCGCCATCTGCGTGTTCAGCGCCGTGGTGTCCAATCTGGGTCTGGACCGCATCGTGGCCGTGGCCGCGCCGGTGCTGGATGTCATCTATCCCCCCACGCTGGTGCTGATCTTCATCTCCCTGCTGGCGCCCCATCTGCCGGACCGCATCAGCCGCGGCGCCGCCATCGGCGCCCTGCTGACCAGCGTACTGTGTACCCTCACCGCCAACGGCGTGGCCATTCCCCTGGTGGAGAGCCTGCCCCTGTACGATCTGGGCCTGAGCTGGCTGATCCCCGCCGCTGTGTTCGGTCTGGCTGCCTCCCTGCTGCGGGGCCATGCCCGCAAAGCGGAGAAGGTCTTTTCCAAGCCCAACGAAGAGCTTTGATCCGGCGCGAGCCGTCTCTCCTGAAGCAGGGGACCGTCTGATGGACGGTCCCCTGCTTTTCCGCGCTTTTCCGCATCCTTAACGCTTTTTTAGCGCCCGTCTGGCATATAATCAGGGCATCAAAACGGTGAAATGGGGCGAACGCATGGATATTTGGAAGGAATTGCAGGACGAGGGCATCGACGCGGCGCTGCTGGAGGAGATACGGCACTTCCGTGAGGCACACCCCGTGCCGCCCGAGGCGGCGGCGCGCATTCCCGTACCCCAGTGCCTCTACTACGGCAAGGAGGTCTGGGAGAGCGCGGCGGCGGCCCTGCTGTGCGGACAACACCTGCTGCTGGCGGGACCAAAGGCCACCGGCAAGAACGTGCTGGCGGAGAACCTGGCCGCCGTGTTCGGCCGCCCCGTGTGGGATGTGTCCATGTACGTCAACGTGGACGCCGCCGCCCTCATCGGCGCGGATACCCTGCAAAAGGGTGAGGTGGTGTTCCGCGAGGGTCCCATCTGCCGCTGTGCGCGGCTGGGCGGCTTCGGTGTGCTGGACGAGGTGAATATGGCCAAGAACGAGGCACTGGCCGTGCTCCACGCCACGCTGGACCACCGCCGCGTCATCGATGTGCCCGGATATGAACGCATCACGCTGGACGATGCCGCCCGCTTTATCGGCACCATGAATTACGGCTACGCGGGGACCCGCGAGCTCAACGAGGCGCTGGTGTCCCGCTTCGTGGTGCTGGACATGCCGGTGATCTCCGATGCGGATCTGCAGAAGCTGCTGCGCCGCACGTTCCCCGACCTGACGCCCAGGTGGGCCGAGCAGTTCGCCCTGCTGTTTCACGACCTGCGGCAGAAGTGCGACAGCGGCGAGATCTCCACCAAGACGCTGGACCTGCGGGGCCTGCTGGCGGCGCTGCGGCTGATACGGGAGGGTATCCCCACGGGGCAGGCCCTGAAGCTGGGTATCATCAACAAGGCCTTCGAGCCCTTTGAGCGGCAGCTGGCGGCGGATACGGTGTGGGCCCGCATCCCCCAGGACGCCGGACGCAGCCAGCTGTTCGGAGTCTGATATGGACCGGCAGGAATTGCAGAGCCGCCGCGCCGCCAACCAGATCTGGAACGGTGCGGGCCGCTACGACGTGCCGCCGGAGCAGGCCGCCTTCGACGCCGACGGCGACCCCCGCCTGTATATGAACACCATCATCGGCCTTGCCAGCCGTGACTACGACTTCACCCGTTTCCAGCCCATGCTCCACACCTTTGAACAGCAGCCGCAGGGCGGCGTGTACGCCGATGTGTTCTGGATGGGGCTGGAAAACGCGCTGTATGAAAAGGAAGCGCCCCGACGTCCCGTGCTGACGGCCCTGCGGCAGGAGTACGCCCGTGCCCTGCTGGCGGAGGGCGGCGAGGGCGGGCCTCCCCTATCGCCGGAGGCGGTGCGCCGCGGCTGGGCCCAGCGGGTGCTGGGTCTGCCCCAGGACGGAGACGCGTCGCTTCGCGCCCTGCTGGACGGACTGGCCTTCTCCCCCGACTGGGATGAGCAGGCCGTGACCCGCCGGACGGAGGAGCTGCTGTACCAATACTTCCATCGGGCGCGGCGCAGCGTCACCGACCGCCAGTGGGCGGCATTTGCAGGCCGCTCCCTGACCAAGGGCGGCGGCATCCGGTTCGTGAAGCCCAACGCCCTGCGGGCCCTGTCCCATACCGAGGGCGGCGGCACAGGCGGCGTCCAGACGCCCCGCATCCTGTCGTTTCTGCAGGGCCGCACGCCGGAGCCTATCCTGCGGCGTTACGTGGAGGACTGCTTCGGCGTGTCCATGCTGACGCCATCGGAGCTGGCGGAGGCGGAGCACCTATTGTGTACCGGCCCCCACCGGAACTGCCGCCTGCACTTCACCCGGGGCACACCGCCGGACCGTCCCCCCAGCCCCGCCGCCGCGTGGGACGCGGAGCACTTCCGGCAGCAGCGGGCCAAAAACCGCGCCTACTACCAGGCCCATCTGGCGCAGAATCAGATGACGCTGCACCAGCTGACCCAGAAGCTCCAGAACGTCCTGCTGCTGCGGCAGGACGAGGATGGCGCAGCCGCCCGCAGCGGCCGCCTGCGGCCGGAGCTGACGTGGCGGGCCGCGGCGCTGGACGATGAGCAGGTGTTCCTGCGCCGCCAGCCGGACCAGCCGGACGAGCTGTCAGTGGACATCCTGCTGGACGCCTCCGCGTCCCAGAATCTCCAGCAGGAGAAGCTGGCCACCCAGGCATACCTCATCGCGGAGAGCCTGACGCGATGCCATATTCCCGTGCGGGTCAGCTTTTTCTGCTCCGTCAGCGGCTGCACCGTGCTGCGTATCCTGCGGGACTTCGGGCATCCCGAGGAGAACGACGCCTGCTTCGACTACACCGCCGCCGGATGGAACCGCGACGGACTGGCCCTGCGGGCCATGGGATGGCTCATGCGGCGCAGCACCGTGGAAAACCACCGGCTGCTTCTGCTGCTGTCCGATGCCAGCCCCAACGATGACCAGCGCATCCCCATGGGCGCCCTGCCGCTGGGCGGGCACAGTTACAGCGGCAAGCGGGGTGTGGAGGACACCGCCGGCGAGGCGGCGGTGCTGCGGCGGCAGGGCATCCGCCCTGTCTGCATCTTCACCGGCTCCGATCAGGAGCTGGACAGTGCCCGCCGGATCTACGGCGCGGCGGTGGAGCGCATTCCCACCGCCGGATGGCTGGCCGACGCTGTCAGCCGCCTGCTGTGCGCCCAGCTGACACGCACGTAAAAACAGGACCTCCGGCACTGCCGGAGGTCCTGTTTTTCGCTCTTTTCAGTTTTCCCAGCGCACCTGCATCTCCGTCACCAGCGGATAGCTCACCGGTGCGTCGCCGTCCAGATCGGCGCGGTGCATGTCCACGGCGGTGATCTGCCCGTTGTCGTAGGTGGTGTAGTAGTACACGCCGCGGTCGGCGTTGCAGCAGCCGGTGTACAGCGTCAGCTCGCAGGCCCCATCGTTCAGGCGGCAGCAGCCCCGCTGCTGCTCCACGGAGCCCAGGATGTGAAATAGCTGGCTCAGGCTCTCCGCCTCACCGTCGTCGGAGACGGAGTTGGCCCGCACGAAGGCCGCCCGCACAAAACGGGACTGGGAGGACAGATCTCCGGGCAGGCCCATGGCCCCCATGCCGCGGCTGTATGTCTCCAGCGGCAGGTCCGGCGCGAAGCGGTTCACCGGCGGCTCCGGCGACAGCTGTGCGTAGTTGTTCAGGGCGAACAGCTGCATGGGAAACGGCGGGTTGTTGGTCAGCACCCCCGCCGGATCGTCGTAGACACGGACGCCGTCGGCCACCGACTCCACCACGAGGCAGCCGGTCCGGTCCGCCACCATCCAGTGGAGCTGGGCGGCAGGCAGTCCGGCGCAGAAGGGCGTGTCGGTGATGTTCACCCGCTCCAGCAGCTGCCGCGCCTCCGCCAGCGTGGCGCAGCGCCCCAGCAGCCACGGGATCAGCTCGAACTGGGCCACATTCTCCCGCTCCGCCATGGGCGGATGGTACACCGCGTTGCCCACGAAGTTCAGTCCCGCGATGCACAGACCCTTCTCGTTCACCGCATCGTAGTACAGAGGGAAGCCATCCTGCATGTGGGCCATGCCGATCATGGCGTAGTGGGTCTCCAGCGCCGCGCCGTGCCGCAGGGGCAGGGGCCGGTTCCGGGGCGTGATGACCACGCTCTCGCCGTAGGAGCGCTCATAGTCCAGATTGCGCCCGAAGTAAAAATCCTTTGTCTGATATGTCGCCGCCGTACACATGGGCGTGCCTCCTTTGTCGTTTTTCACAGTATGCCCCGCGGCGAGGGAAAAACTCGCCGCGGGGCATTTTTTCACATCCGCTTGTCCTTGTCCAGCACAGCCTGCACCGCCCCGTGGACCGCGGGCTCGAAGCCTCCCCGCTGCAGGGCCAGCAGGCCCTCCACCGTGGTGCCGCCCGGAGACGTGACCTGATCGATCAGCGCCCACGGGTGCTGGCCGGACAGACGCACCATGCGGCCGCTGCCCTCCGCCATGGCCGCGGCGATCTCCACCGCCATGCCCTTAGGCATACCGGCCCGCACCGCCGCCTCCGCCAGTGCGTTGATATAGAGGTATGTATAGGCCGGCGCGGCGCCGCCGATGGCGCCCACGATGCCCATAAACTTCTCCGGCACCTCCACCGCCGTGCCGAAGGTGCCCAGCAGCCGCGCCGCCAGCGCCTTCTGCTCCTCCGTCACCTGTTCGCCGGCGCACCAGCCGGTGACGGATGCACCTACCACGGCGTTGATGTTGGGCATGGCGCGGACGATGCACCCATGGCCCAGCCGGGCCGACAGCCATGCCAGCTCCTTCCCCGCCGCCACGGACAGGAACAGCTTCCCCGCCGCCAGCGGCGCGATCTCCTCCAGCACCCCCTCCAATATCTGAGGCTTCACCGCCAGCACCACCACGTCGCTGCGCTCCAGCACCTCCCGGTTGGACGCGCACAGCCGCAGGCCGCAGCTCTCCGCCAGCACCTTTGCCTTTTCGGGATGGGGGTTGTGGCCGCAGAGGGCCACGCCCTCCAGCTGCGCCGCCGCGATGCCCCGCACCATGGCGGACGCCATGTTGCCAAGGCCGATAAATCCGATGACCATATGCGTTCCCTCCTTAGTGCGGCATGACCTGCACGATGCCCCGTGCGCAGTCCACGGACACCTGCACACCATCGCTGAGACGGCGGGTCGCGTGTACCGCGCCGATGATCACCGGCTTGTGCAGCAGCAGGCCCACCGTGGCCGTGTGGCCCTCGGGGCTGATCTCCTCGCTGATGACGGCCGCCGCCTCCTTCATATAGGGCAGCAGGTCGTTGTTGGTATAGGGCACCACCAGCACGTCACCGGCGCGGAACTTGTGGGGCACCTCCTCCGGTGTGCGGCAGACGCACAGGGGGCCGGACACTGTACCGTCGCCGATACCGGTGCCGTTGACCAGCGCACCGCCCACCTGCTCAATACGGATCATATTGGTGGTGCCGGACACGCCCACCGGCACGCCGGCGGTGATGACCACCAGATCACCGTGCTTCACAAGGCCGGCCCGCTGCGCCGTCTCCACGGCGGAGTGTACCAGCTCATCGCTGTTCTCGGCCCGCTTCATCATGATGGGCACCAGGCCCCAGTACAACGCCATCTGACGCCGGATCTGGGGGTCCAGCAGCAGGGCCACCACCGTGGCCTCCGGACGGAACCGGCTGACCATCTGGGCCGTGATGCCCCCCTGGCTGACGGTGAGGATGGCATCGGCGCCGATGTCCTCCGCCGTGGTACAGGCGGCATGGGCCGTGGCCGCCGTCACAGACAGGTGGGTATGGGCGGGCAGCACCGCCACGCGGGAACAGTCGATGCTGCTCTCGGTCTTGCGGGCGATGGCGTCCATGGTCTTGACGGCCTCCACCGGATACCTGCCCGCCGCCGTCTCGCCGGAGAGCATGATAGCGCTGGTGCCGTCATAGATGGCGTTGGCCACGTCGGTGATCTCGGCACGGGTGGGACGGGGATTTTCAATCATGGAGTCCAGCATCTGGGTGGCGGTGATGACCGGCTTGCCGCAGGCCACGCACTGGGCGATCATATCCTTCTGGATGGCGGGGATCTCCGTAAAGTCGATCTCCACGCCCATGTCGCCGCGGGCCACCATGACGCCATCCGCCTCCGCCAGGATCTCCCGCAGGTTGCTGACGCCCTCCTGGTTCTCGATCTTGGCGATGATGCGGATGTGAGAGTGTACGCTGTCCAGCACCCGCCGGATCTCGCGGATGTCCGCGGCGCAGCGGACGAAGCTGGCGGCGATGAAGTCGAAGCCCTGCTCCACGCCGAACAGGATGTCGTCCCTGTCCTGCTGGCTCATGTAGGGCATGGACAGCGACACACCGGGCACGTTGACGCCCTTGTGGTTCTTCATGGTGCCGTCGTTCTCCACGCGGCAGCGGATGGTCTTACTGGTGGTCTCCAGCACCGTCAGCCGCACCAGTCCATCGTCCAGCAGGATGGTGTCGCCTACGGTGACATCCTGGGGCAGCGCGGCGTAGCTGATGGCGCAGCGGGTCTCGTCGCCCTCCACGTCCTCATCGGTGGTCAGGGTGAATTCCTGTCCCGTCGTCAGCTCCACGGAGCCGTTTTTGAAGTTGCGCAGCCGCACCTCCGGCCCCTTGGTGTCCAGCATGGCCGCCACCGGCAGGTCCAGCTCCTCCCGCAGGGCCTTGACGGCGTCCAGCCGCGCCTTGTGCTCGGGGTGGGTGCCGTGGGAGAAGTTGAAGCGGGCCACGTTCATACCGGCCAGCATCATCTCCCGCAGCACGCCCTCCCTGTCCGTGGCCGGGCCCAGCGTACATACGATCTTGGTCTTTCTCATGTTTTATGTGCTCCTTTCCAACGCGGGAAAGCGTTTGGTCATGTGATCGTTCCCATTCTCTTTTTCCTACTGCCCATTTTAACAGTATCTGCCGCTGTGGGCAAGAGGATTCCTGACGGACAAAAGGCGACATTTGTCCACCCCCAGCGTCTGCTCCACCGTCCGGCGGAACATCTCACAGCGGTCATCCGGCACGAAGGCCAGCGCCGTACCGGCGAAGCCGCCGCCGTGTACACGGACGGCACCCTGTCCGCCCAGAGCACGGCGGCACACGGCCAGCGTCACCGCCAGCGCCTGCTGCCGCGGGTCCCCCGATGTCACGTTCTGGAGATACTGCCATGACGACGCGCCGGAGGCGTTGACCAGCGCCAGAAACGCCGGAAAATCCTGTTTTCGCAGTGCCTCCGCCTCTGCGGCGGCGCGGCGGTTCTCGTCAAATACGTGGATGGCACGCAGCGCCGCCCGGTCTCCCGCGGCGGCCCGCACCGCCGGCAGGCGGCGGTAAAATTCCGTCTCGTCTACCTGCCGCAGCACCTCCGCGCCAAAGACGCGGCACACCTGCTCCAGCTCCGCGGGAATGGCGGCGTAGTCCGCCGTCAGGTCCGCATGGTCTGCGCCGCTGTCCACGATGAACAGGCCGTATCCGCTGGCGCCGAGATCGCAGTCGATACGCTCCATCGCCGGATGGACAGGGTCCGCAAAGTCCATATACACCAGCCCGCCCACGCTGGAGGCCATCTGGTCCATCAGGCCGCAGGGCTTGCCGAAATAGTCTCTCTCCGCCGTCTGGCCCATGCGGGCGATGTCCTCCGGTGATACGCTCCCGCCGCAGCACAGGCCGCTGAACACCCTGCCCAGCAGCACCTCGAAGGCGGCGGAGCTGGAGAGCCCCGATCCCACCGGTACCTGAGACGTGACGCGCATGTCCAGCCCCGTCAGGGCCGCGCCCCGCCGGATGAACTGGGCCGCCATGCCCCGCACCAGCGCCGCCGTGGTGTTCCGCTCCTCCGGCCGGGGCGTCCAGTCCCCCAGCGCCACCTCCACCGGTGCAAAGCCCTGGGAAAAGACGCGGATCACACCGTCATGGTTGGGCGTCACCGCCGCCCGCATCTCCAGATCCACGGCGGCGGCCAGCACGCAGCCGTGCTGGTGGTCGGTGTGGTTGCCGCCCAGCTCCACCCGTCCGGGTGCGGAAAAATACTGCTCCATCTCGGTCCCTCCCGTCTCGTTCTCCCTGCATCATAGCCCGCCGTTCCGCCGCTGTCAACTGCCCTTGCATTTCCTACCATATCGGTATATAATAGGGGTATCTTATGACAAGGGGGCGTTCCCATGATCTCCACCAAGGGCCGCTACTCCGTCCGCATCCTGCTGGATCTGGCGGAGCACCACAACGGCGGCTATATTCCCATGAAGGAGGTGGCCGCGCGGCAGGACATCTCCCTGAAATACATTGAGCGCCTGATGCCCGCCCTGAAATCGGCAGGGCTCATCGACAGCGTCCACGGCGCAGGCGGCGGCTACCGCCTGACCCGCCCGCCGGAGGAGTACAGCCTCTGGGAAATTCTGACGCTGGCGGAGGGCGACCTGGCGCCGGTGTCCTGTCTCCAGCGGAACGCCGCACCCTGCCGGCAGGCGGCGGAGTGCCGCACCCTGCCGGTGTGGCGGGGATACTACGACATGACGCGGCAGTACTTCTCCGACATCACGCTGGCGGACCTGATGAACACGCCTCAGGGCGACAACTACGTCATCTGAAAAAACCTCCCACGGCGGGGCCGTGGGAGGTTTTTTGCGCCGCAAAAGGCAGAGTGCCGAAGCACTCCGCCTTTCTATATCGCTGCGTTATCAGTCTGCGAACAGCGGCGTGGACAGGTAGCGGTCGCCGGTATCCGGCAGCAGGGCCACGATGGTCTTACCCTCGTTCTCGGGGCGCTTGGCCAGCTCGATGGCCGCCCACAGCGCCGCGCCGGAGGAGATACCCACCAGCACGCCCTCGCTGTGACCTACCTCCTTACCCAGCTTGAAGGCATCGTCGTTGTCCACAGGGATGATCTCGTCATACACCTTGGTATCCAGCACGTCGGGCACGAAGCCGGCGCCGATGCCCTGGATCTTGTGGGAACCGGCCACGCCGGTGGACAGCACGGCGGAGGACTTGGGCTCCACCGCCACCACCTTTACGGCGGGGTTCCGGGACTTCAGGTACTGGCCCACGCCGGTGACGGTGCCGCCGGTGCCGACGCCGGCCACGAAGTAGTCCACCTTGCCGTCGGTATCGGCCCAGATCTCGGGGCCGGTGGTCTCAAAATGGGCCTTGGGGTTGGCGGGGTTCACGAACTGGCCGGGCACGAAGCTGTCGGGGATCTCCTTGGCCAGCTCGTCGGCCTTGGCAATGGCGCCCTTCATGCCCTTGGCGCCCTCGGTCAGCACCAGCTCCGCGCCGTAGGCCTTCATCAGCTGGCGGCGCTCCACGCTCATGGTCTCCGGCATCACGATGATGATCCGGTAGCCCCGGGCGGCGGCCACGGAGGCCAGACCGATGCCGGTGTTGCCGGAGGTAGGCTCAATAATGACGCTGCCCTCCTTCAGCAGGCCCTTGGCCTCGGCGTCGTCGATCATGGCCTTGGCGATACGGTCCTTGACGCTGCCGGCGGGGTTAAAGTACTCCAGCTTGGCCAGCACCTTGGCCTTCAGGCCGAACTTCTTCTCAATATGGGTCAGCTCCAGCAGGGGGGTCTTACCGATCAGCTGGTCAGCGGAAGTGTAAATGTTAGACATAACGATTCTCCTTTTCGATATCACATATGTTGTTTATTCAGATGGTCTGCGGTGCGCTCCGGCGCGGAAAACAGCTGCCGCCGCAACATCGGAGATACGTATGCCCTTTCCGGCGTCTCATGGCCCGCCCTCCCTTTTGTTTCATAATTACTACCTATCCGGTAGGTTGGTTACGTTATACCACGCCTGCCGGTATTTGTCAACAGGGAATTTGTATTTCGCGGAAAATCTTTTCACCCGCCGCGGCGCAGGGCATAGAATGAGAACGGAGAGGCTCTCTCCGTATTTTTTGTGACAGGAGGTCACAGGTTTTATGAGCATACATCTCCGTCATGCTGCCGCCTGCTATCAGGCCCCCGACGGGGAGGTGGAGGCGGTACGCGACGTATCCTTTGACGTGGCGCAGGGGGAGTTCGTCAGTCTGGTGGGGCCCTCCGGCTGCGGCAAGTCCACGCTGCTGAGCGCCATCGCCGGGCTGGAGCCGCTGACCGGCGGTACCGTCAACGTGGCGGGCCAGCCGGTGACGGGTCCCTCCCGCCGCGTTGGATTCATGCCCCAGCGGGATCAGCTGTTTGAGTGGAAGAGCATCTGGGACAACGTAACGCTGGGTCTGGCGGTGCAGCGCGAGAGAGGGAGCGCCGCCTATGACCACGTGCGGGAGCTGCTGGACCGCTACGAGCTGTCGGGCTTTGCGGGAAAGCGGCCCTGCCAGCTGTCCGGCGGCATGCGGCAGCGCTGTGCGCTGATCCGGACACTGGCCTCGGATCCGGAGATCCTGCTGCTGGATGAGCCGTTTTCCGCGCTGGACTATCAGACGCGCCTTGCGGTATCGGCGGACATCTGGCGTATCATCCGCCAGGAGGGCAAGACGGCTCTGCTGGTGACTCACGACATCGCGGAGGCGGTGAGCATGTCCGACCGCGTGGTGGTGCTGTCCGCCCGCCCCGCCGTGGTGAAAACCGTGCTGGACATGGGCGCGCTGCGTGGCCTGCCGCCGCTGGAGCGGCGAAGCACAGCGGAGTTCCACCGCTATTTCGACTTGATATGGAAGGAGCTGGACGTTCATGGCTGACGCTTCCCTGTCGCCCCGCCGTCTGGCGTATCTGGCCGGTGTACGGCGGCAGAAACGGCGGGTCCGCATCTGGCAGCTTGCGCTGCTCATCGGCCTGTTCGGCTTTTGGGAGCTGAGCTGCCGCACCGGCCTGTCCGATGGCTTTCTGGTCAGCTGCCCCAGCCGCATGGCCGCCACATTCTGGTCGCTGTGCCGCTCCGGCCAGCTGCTGCACCACATCGGCGTGTCGTGTCTGGAGACGGTGCTGGGCTTCACCGCCGGCACCCTGCTGGGCACGGCGGCAGCCATCCTCATGTGGTGGTCGGACACGGCGGCCCGCATTTTAGACCCGTATCTGGTAGTGCTGAACGCCCTGCCCAAGACGGCACTGGGCCCCATCTTCATCGTCTGGATGGGCGCCGGGGCGGGGGCCATCGTCACCATGACGCTGGCCATCTCGCTGATCGTGACGATTCTGAACATGTATACCGGCTTTCGGGCCACCGATCCGGAAAAGGTGCGCCTGATGCGCACGCTGGGAGCCACACGGCGTCAGATCCTGTGGATGCTGGTGTTTCCCGCCAACTGCCCCACCCTGTTTTCCACGCTGAAGGTCAACGTGGGCCTGTCATGGGTGGGCGTCATCATGGGTGAGTTTCTGGTCTCGCGGGCCGGTCTGGGCTATCTCATCGTCTACGGCTCTCAGGTATTCAACATGGATCTGGTGATGACCAGCGTGCTGATCCTGGCGGCTGCGGCGGTGCTGATGTACCTGCTGGTGCTGCGTGCGGAAAATATCCTGAATCACTATTGGGGGGTACGATCATGAAGAAACTGTTGACATTTTTCTGCGTCGCCGCCCTGCTGCTTCCGGTGCTGCTCACCGGCTGCGGCAGCGGCGGCGCCACCACGGTGCGGCTCAACGAGGTGACACACTCCGTGTTCTACGCGCCGCAGTACGTGGCCATGAGCCTGGGCTTCTTCGCCGACGAGGGGCTGAACGTGGAGCTGACCAACGGCGGCGGGGCGGATAAGGTCATGACCGCCGTGGTGTCCGGCAGCGCCGACATCGGTCTGGCGGGGCCGGAGAGCTGCATCTATATCTACAATCAGGGCAAGGACGACCACCCCGTGATCTTTGCCCAGCTCACCAAGCGGGACGGCTCGTTCCTGGTGGGCCGCACCGGCGGCAGCTTCTCCTGGGAGGACCTGCGGGGCGCCACGGTCATCGGCGGCCGCAAGGGCGGTGTGCCGGAGATGACGCTGGAGTACGTCATGAAGCAGAACGGCGTGGTGCCGCAGGTGGACGCGGTGGTGGACACCTCCGTGCAGTTCAACATGATGGCCGGTGCCTTCACCGGCGGTCAGGGGGACTATGTGACGCTGTTTGAGCCCACCGCCACCGAGGTGGAGCGGGCCGGTCACGGCTACGTCCTGTGTTCCATCGGCGAAGCCTCCGGCGAGATCCCCTATACTGCCTATTTCGCCAGCCAGAGTTATATGGCCGCGCATCCCGACGTGGTGCAGGGCTTTACCAACGCCATTGCCCGGGCCCAGCGCTGGATCGCGGAGCACACGGACCGCGAGGTGGCGGAGGCCATCTGCGATCAGTTCCCCGACACCAGCCTTGACGTGCTGGAGGCCGTCACGGCCCGTCACCGGCAGATCGACGCCTGGAACGAGGTACCCCGCATGGAGCAGTCCGCGCTGGAGCGTCTGGAGACGGTGATGACCGAGGCCGGTGAGCTGCAGAAGGAGGACTGGGTGGACTTCACCCAGCTGGTAGACAACAGCTACGCGGACAAGGCCGCCGCACAGCTGGGCTAACCCGTCTGCGTCAGGCGTAGCGTGTCACGGAAAAAGAGGGAGAACGCTCCGCGTTCTCCCTCTTTTTTATTTACGCATCGTCCGCCTCCTCCGCGGGCCGCGCGCTCTCCCCGCTGCTGGCCACGTACAGGTCCTCGCACCTCTGCTGGGCCGCTGTCAGTGTCTCGATGGCCCGCTCCATGGCATCCATGGCCGCCAGATACATCGCCTTGCAGTCCGCCATCTCCGTTCCTTCCTCCTGTATTTGCTATCTTTTTGATATCATTTTGAATTCTTATTATACAGCATCGGAATGATATCATTAAGCCATCAAATTGAAGTGGGTGATGTCATGGCAAACTACTATACGCCGTTTTCGCTGCGGGTCTCCGAGGAGCTGCTGGACAAGGTGAAGCAGCTCGCGGCCGCGCACAAGCGCTCCGCCAACAAGGAGATAGAGTTCGCGCTGGAGCAATACGTGGCCGCCTACGAAAAAGAACACGGGAGCATCCGCCTGCCGCCGCAGGCGTAACACATCACGAAAAAAGAGGGAGAACGCTCCGCGTTCTCCCTCTTTTTTCAGCTCAGTGCGCTGATGATGCTCTGATACTTGTTGATGTCCGAGCCGCCGTTCCACGTCATAAAGCCGCCGCTGCAGCCGGTGTCCCGCAGAGCTCGGACCTCCGCCGCCACCTCCGCCGCGCCGTAGGTGTTGTACGGCTCGCGGATGGCGTTGTAGGCCTGTATCCATGTGCGCACCGCCGCCGGAGAGGCTGTCTCCGCCTGCCGCGCCGCCGCGGCCGCGCCGAACATGTGCACCGTGTCGTAGGGGTGCTCCCAGGGCTTGTAGTCCCCCTGGGCGCTGTAATGGTCGGGATAGGGCATGCCGGAGATGGCGTCCACCGCCGCGCTGATGGCCGGCCAGTACTGGCCACAGGCGGTGACGTAGGGATTGGCGCACTCGCCGAACACATCGCCGGACAGATAGTACCCCGCGCTGTGGAGCCGCTCCGCCGCGTACAGCAGGAACCTCTGCACCGCCTGGGCCTTGCTCTCGCCGTAGGCGTTGCGGTAGTCGATGGTCCCCGCCTTCTCGTAGCTATACGCCCCATCGGGGAAGCGGATATAGTCGAACTGGATCTCGTTGAAGCCCAGAGCCGCCGCCTCCAGCGCCAGATCCACCTTGTACTGCCACACCGTCCGGTCGTAGGCGCTGGGCCAGTACATGGAGCTGATCTTCAGAGGCGTACCCTCCAGGTCGCAGATGACCTGCTCCGGATGGTCCGCCGCCAGATGGGCGTCGTTGAACACGGTAATGCGTCCGATGAGGTAGTATCCCGCAGCCTTCAGCTTCTGAATGTTGGTCTGGAAGTTTTCTCTGGTGTCCATGGCCGCCGCGTAGGCGGACGGGCTGTACTGCTGCATCACCGGTGAGGCATAGGACACGGCGGTACCGTCTACGATGTCCACCACGAAGGCGTTGACGCCGCTGCCCTCCGCCACGCGCAGGTAACTGTCGGCGTACTGGACGGCGGAGCCGTTGAGGTACAGGGCCCGCACCTCATCGGGCATGACGTTGCCCTCGATGGCCCCCTTCTCCACAGGGTAGTAGTCCAGCCCCGCTGCATCGCCGCCGCCCCAGCTGTCGCCGCGGGAGGCGTGGAGCTGATACAGCTCCGCATCGTACTGGGCCAGAGCCTCGTCCTCTGTCATGCGGACGTTGGCAGCGGCGATATAGCCCTCGCCCCGCTGGCAGGACACCTGCCAGCGCAGCACCTCGCCGTTTTCGTCCAGCCCGTCGAAGCCGGTGACGGCGAGGGCCATGCCCTTTTCCACGGCGCAGCCCGGGACAGCCCCGGTCTCATCCAGCAGGCTCATGCCCCGCAGGGCGTACACCGTCTCCACCTGTACCGTCCGGCTGAGATCATCGGCCAGATGGGACGCGTCCAGCAGGACGTACCCCTCGCCGTTGACCACGCGGACGCGGCCGTCCTCACGGGGCGTCTCCACGTCTGCGGCCACGTAGGCCACCTGACTGCCCCGCACCAGTACGCCCAGCTCCGCGCCGCTGTCGGCGTCGTACACCGGCGCGGACGCCGTCTCCGACGCCACGTAGCCGATGGCCGTCTCCGGCGCCTTCGGCGGCTGCAGCTGCCGGTAGATATACACGCCCAGAACGGCCACCGCCGCCAGCGCCAGCAGGATAAAGAGGATCCCCGCGGTGCGGCCGGAACTGCCGGTTTTCTCTTTTGTTGACATAGGCAAATTCTCCTTGTGCTCGTTGGTGTTACAGCGGACATTATACGATATTCTCCGCCATATTTCCACCCTGTTCTTCCTGCGGCGGCAAAATTTCCCCCTTTTTCCGTTTTTCCCCGCATTTTCGGTAGACAACAGCGGGAACGAATGGTATACTGTCAGTGATTATTATGTAAATCAGCGGCGTTCCCCGCCGCTTTGACGACTACTGAAAAGGCAGGGTGTATGCGATGAAAAGGATGAAGCGGAGCACCGCCATGGTGCTGGCCGCCGCCGTGGTGCTGAGCCTGCTGGCCACGGCGCTGCTGGCCGCCAGCAAGAACTGGCAGAACGCGGGACTGGGCGACCTGAGCCAGTACTATGAGACGGGCAACAGCGCCGACCCCGGCTACGTCTCCACCGTCCGCGGCGACAGCGGCGGCACGTCCTACGGCATCTATATGTTCGCCAGCAACGCCGGCACGCCCCTGAGCTTCGTCCAGTGGCTGCAGGAGTTCAAGTCCGGCTCCATCTACCGCGACATGGGCGACACGCTGTATAACGCCTACGCCTACGACCGCAACGGCAAGTACTCCCCCGGCTACGGCAGCAATTTCAACGCCACCTGGCGCAGCGTGGCTGACGACTACCCCGACGAGTTCATGCAGTCCCAGAAGGACTATTGGGAGACCCACGCCTATGCGGACCTGCTGAAGAACATCAAGTCCGCCGTCCCCTCCTTCGATCTGGATGACTACTCCGTGGCTCTGCGCAATGTGTTCTGGAGCCGCAGCGTCCACCACGGCGCAGGTGTGATCCGCGGCGCCAGCAGCAGCGATGGGCGCAGCGGCGCCACCGGCGTCATCCTCCGTGCCTTCGACTCTCTGGGCGGCTTCAAGAACCAGGGCGAGGCCCAGCTGATCCAGGCCATCTACGCCGAGTGCAGCCGTCTGGACAAGACCCCCGAGCCCAAGCGCATGACCGGCGACGCCGCCAGCAAATACGGTGTATCCGGCCAGTCCATGGCTTATTTCAGCGCCAACTCCGGCGACGTGCAGCTCAGCGTGTACAGCCGCCTGCACGTCAATGAGCCGGCGGACGCGCTGGTAATGCTCTACGCCAACTCCGACGCCCCGCTGGCCGACGGCGCCTACCTCCTGTCGCCCCGCGGCGCTACGGACCGCGGCATGGCCGCCGACCTGTCGGGTCTTACCAAGATCTCCTCCGCCGCCTCCGTGCAGCTGACGTACTTCGCCAGCGGTTACTACACCCTGACGGTGGGCGATAAGCGCCTCAGCGATAACGGCGGCAAGGTCACGCTGGCCTCCGCCACTGCCGGCAACGAGCAGATGTGGGCCCTCACCGGCGACAGCCCCTACTATCTCCAGAACCGCGCCACCGGCCGCTATCTGGCGCTCGCGGACAACAGCGTGTCCACTGTGAAGGACAGCGCCGGCGCCACCAAGCTCCAGCTCACCGCCGATGGCAGTGTCTGGGGCTCCGAGGGTCTGTTCTACCCCGGCAGCGAGGGCAAGGAGACCCAACTGCTGGCCAATAAATCCTCTTACCCCGTCCGCGGTGTCATCACCAGCAGCCTGCCCATCACCAGCGTCACCGTGAAGGCGGTGTCCTCCAGCGGCAGCACCGGCTTTACCGCCACCAGCAGCATCAAGGGCACCGTCTACTCCTACGACCTGTGGAAGCTGGACAGCGCCTGCGCCTTCAGCCGCCTCAGCGTCGGCGAGTACACCCTGACCATCACCGCGACAAACAGCGCAGGCACCGTGACTCTGGCGGAGTCCCAGTTCAAGGTCAACGCCAACAGTTCCTTCAGCCCCGGCGACCTCTCCGATGAGGAGTACGCCGTGTCCTTCCAGATAGGCGACGTGGTGGTCGAAAGCCGCATGTACCGTCTTACCGACACCTATGGCGAGCTGCCCACGGTGGACGAGGCCGGCTTCCAGGGCTGGTACCGCGAGGACGGCACGGAGATCTCCCCCAACTCGCCGGTGGCCGCCTCTAACCACACGCTTTACGCCCGCTTCGGCGACCTCTACACCGTCACCTTCCAGGTGGACGGCGAGACGGTCCGCACCTTCAAGCTGGCCAAGGGCGATCTCATCACCGCCCCTGCCAACCCCGTGAAGGCGGCGGACAGCAAGTACACGTACAGCTTCAAGAACTGGGTGGATCAGAACGGCGACGTTTTTGCCGCCAAGGCCACCTACATGGGCACCAAGGACATCACCTATACCGCCCAGTTCACCAAGACCGCCAAATCCGACCACGGCAGCATCGATCCCACGGAGCCCTCCGGCGCGTTCCTCACCGGTATTGCACTGGAGACCTCCGTCAAGACGCTGAACGACTCCGGCTACACCGTGTATGACGGCAAGACGGAGATCACCTCCGGCTACGTGGGCACGGGCATGACCGCCGTCAGCGGCAGCACCAGCCTGACCATCGTGGTCACTGGCGATGTCAACGGCGACGGCCGCATCACCATCACCGATGTGGTCAAGCTCCAGAACTACGCCGCCGGCGCAGGCGACCTGAACGAGGCCGCTTTGAAGGCCGCCGACATCAACGGCGACGGCCGTGTCACCATCACCGATGTGGTCCAGGCGGCCCAGGTCACCGTGGGCCAGCGCACCATCTGAGCAGGAGGTACTCCATGAAAAACATGAAAAACAAACTGCTTCGCACCGCCCTTTCCCTGGTCACAGCGTGCCTGCTGGTGCTGGCCATCCTGCCCCAGCGGGCGGAGGCCGCCGGCGCGTCCCTCTCCGGCAGCAGCAGCGTTCAGGCCGGCAATTCCGTGACGCTGACCCTGTCCGTGGACAGTAAGATCCTCGGCCTGACGGCGGACCTGAACTGCGGCGACGGCCTGACCTTCACCAACTACTCCTGCTCCGTCAGCGGCTGGAGCATTCTTGTGAACCAGAACCATTTCAGCGTCTATGGCACCAACAGCGCCAGCGGCGGCATCATCACCGTGACGCTGAAGGTGTCCTCCAGCGTTCAGGGCGGCGCGGCCCTCAGCGCCAGCTTCAGCAATATCGTGGCCTCCGACGGCGAAACCGACATCGACGTGGGCACCGCCAGCTGGTCGGGCAGCGTGGCCGCCGCGCCCAGCGGTGACTGCACCCTGTCCGCCATCATGTGCGGCAACGCCACCCTGTCCCCCGCCTTCTCCTCCAGCACCACGTACTACACCGCCAAGGTCCCTTACAGCGTGTCCAAGTTGAGTCTGGATTATAACCGCAACGACAAGGGCCAGACCGTCAACATCAGCGGCAATGACCTGGCCGTAGGCGTCAATACCGTCACCCTGAAGGTCACGGCGGCCAACGGCACCACCAAGTCCTATGTCATCGAGGTCACCCGCGAGCAGGACCCCAACTACAAGGCCTCCACCGATGCCGCTTTGTCGGCGCTGGGCATTGAGGGTGCGACCCTCAGTCCCGCCTTCAGCAGCACCGTCCACGACTATGTGGCCTATGTGCCCTTTGAGACAAAAACGGTGAAGGTCAACGCCTCCGCCAACGACAGCAAGTCCAGCGGCATCACCGGCACCGGCGACATCACGCTGGACAAGGAGGGTGACAACCCCATCTCCGTGGTATGCACCGCCGAGGACAAGACCACCAAACTGGAGTACACCGTCCATGTGGTCCGTATGCCGGAGTACACCGGCACCCTGCCCGTGATCTCCGCGGCGGAGCCGGAACCGGAGCCCGAGCCCGAACCGGAGACTCCCATGCTCCAGATCCCCGTGAGCATCAAGCTGCCCCTGCTGGGCGAGGTCCGCACCGTGGTCGCCCTGATCGGGGGCGTGGTGCTGGTGGCCGCCCTGCTGTTCCTGCTTGGCCTGTTCATCGGTCGCGGCACCGGCGGCGGTCCCGATGATGACGGCAGCGGCCCCGATGACCGCGATGACCGTCCCGACCGCGGCGGCAGAGACCACCGCGAGGAGCGCGAGGAGCGCCGCGAGCGCCGTCACCCCGCGCCGGAGCGTTCCCGCCCCGCGCCCCGCATCGTGCCCCGTCAGGCGGAGCCGGTACAGCAGCCCGCTCCCAAGGCCCGTGACTGGAAGGACTTCGACATCCCGCTGGACGATGAGCCCACTGTCAGGCCCGCGCCTCAGCCCGCCGCTCCCGACAAGGACCTGCTGAAGGCCACGGTGGATCAGGTACTGGCGGACGAGCCCACCCCCAAGGATGAGGAGGATGTGCGCACCATGTCTCTGGAGGACCTGCTGAAGGATATTCGCAGCATGTAACAAAAAAGAGTACGGACGCGAAAGCATCCGTACTCTTTTTTTCTCACAGCGCCCCCTTGGGGCAGCTCTTCACACACTCCATGCACAGAATGCACTCCGTGCCGTTGACCCGCCGGCGGGAGTTGTCCGTCATGTCCACCTCCATGGGGCACGCCCTTCTGCACCGCCCGCAGGACACGCATTTGCTCTTGTCGCAGGTGATACGGAGCAGGGAAAAATAGCTCATGGGCTTTAAGAACACCGTCACAGGGCACAGGTACTTGCAGAAGGCGCGGTTGTCCCGAAACGCAAAGGCCAGCAGGATACCTGCCCCGTAGTACAGTGCGTTGCCGATGACAAAGGCCCAGAACATGATGCGCTCCAGGTGCCCCACATTGGCCAGAAACAACGCCGCCACAAAGACCAGCGACAGCGTGAACGTCACGTACCGCAGCCAGCCGATGGGCTTCCGCGGCGTCTGCGGCACCTTGTAGGGCAGGAAGTCCAGCACCATGGCCGTCCAGCAGGCGTACCCGCATCAGCCTCGCCCGAACAGCAGCGGCCCGAAGATCTTGGCCACGGCGTAGTGGATGGTGGCCGCCTCGAACACGCCGGTGAACAGGTAGTACCAGAATCCCTCGATCTGCATATTCTCCCCGCAGATCAGGCCCAGATACACCAGCATGTACGATCCCACCAGCAGCTGCGTCACCCGTCGGGCGTGCTTGTATTTTCCCACGAACAGCGCCGTCCCCAGGGCGATAGAGCCGCCGATATAGCTAAAATTAAAGAGGTAGAACAGGTTGTCCTTGGTGAGCCACAGCACCACGGCCACCGTCTCGAACACCGCCAGCAGCGCCAGCGAGGGCAGATACTTCTTCATACCCTTACTGCCCTCTGCGGAGCAGGGAGGCCGCCTCGCGGGCCGCCGAAGCCGCGTCCTCGGTGTAGGCATCTGCGCCGATCTCGTCGCAGAAGCTCTGGCTGATAGGCGCGCCGCCCACCAGGATCTTCACCCTTCCGCGGATGCCCATCTCCTCCGCCAGACGCACCACGTCCCGCATCTCCTGCATGGTGGTGGTCAGCAGGGAGGAACAGGCGATGATGCCGCAGTTCTGGTGCAGCGCGGCCTCCACGAATTTCTCCGGCGCCACGTCCACGCCCAGGTCCACCACCTCAATGCCGCTGCCCTCCATCATGATCTTCACCAGATTCTTGCCGATGTCGTGCATATCGCCCCGCACCGTACCGATGCAGGCGCGGCCCAGCTTCTCCGTGCCGCTGCCGGCCATGCGGGGCCGCAGCAGCTCCAGAGCTGCCTGCATACACCGCGCCGCCATCAGCATCTCCGGCACGAAGGCGATACCGGCGGAAAAGTCCACGCCCAGCCGGTCCATGCCCCGCATCAGCCCGCCGGACAGGATGTCCGCCGCCGCAATGCCCTGATCCAGCGCCTCCCGGCACAGGGCCAGCACCTTTTTCTGCTGTCCCCGCTGCAAGGCCGCCGCCACGCGGTCCAGTGCGTTGTCGCCGCTCTCCGCAGTCCGGACGGCATCGCCGCTCTCCTTCTGCGCCAGCACCCGCCGCGGCACCGGCGGCAGATCGAACTTCGGCAGGTGTACCTGCCGGTTATACCCGTCGATGGCCTCGTCAATATACCGGTCCACGTGGGGATACACCGTCTCCGCCAGTCCGTAGGTGATGGATGGGATGAAGTGCCCCAGCGGCCCGCAGGACGCCAGCACGTTCTTTGCGTAGTCCCGTATCTCCTCCGGCGACGCGTCGGCGCGGTCGATGGCGGCGCCCATGCCGCCCATCAGCACCAGTCTCCCCCTCAGCTGCCGCTGTAAGGCGGGGATATCGTTCTCCGGCAGCACGCCCTGCCACACCTGGATGCCGAGCTCCGCCATGTCCTCCACGATAGGCGCCAGATAGGAATCGGCGTGGTGGACGGCGATGCAGCCCCGGGACCGGATGTACCCATAGAACCGGCGGTACGGCTCCTTGAAAAACTCCCGCCACATCTCCGGCTGCATGAACAGGGCGTTCTTGGTGCCCCAGTCGTCGTGGGAGAAGATGACGTCCGGCTGCAGGTTGTCGATGAGCAGCTTCACATATCCCAGCCGGTACTCCGTGATGTACTCAATGAGCTCGTGCATCTCCTGCGGGTGCTCGTACAGCGCCGTCAGCGTGTCCTCAAAGCCCATCAGGAAATGGCACTGTTCAAAAATACCGGTGCCCATGAACCCTGCCAGCAGCTTCTCCTGCCCGCATGCCTCCCGCGCCTGCTGCCGGACGGCCTCCCAGCCCTCCGTGCAGTTGGCCGCCAGATCCGGCGCATGCACCGTCTCCCGCCACCGCGTTACGTCGGGACACACCGCAAGGCCATCGTGGGTGACGGGCATGGGCCCCGGCGCGTCCTCCGGAAAGCTGATGGTGGTGCCCCACCGGTCCACGCTGACGGTGCCCCGCTTCCGGTTGCCCCGCAGGTAGGTGTTGATGGGATCGCCCAGGCACATGTGCAGCGCCTCGTACTGCCGCAGCAGCCGGTCCGGCTGTCCGTCCGGCTTCAGAAGCTCCAGAAAGATCTCTTTCGCTGTCATCATCGCGCTCACCTCACAAAGACTCTTGACAAAGCAGCCCCGCACTGCTTAAAGTAGTGGTATCATTATAGAAATCTGGTTCCCCCCTGTCAAGTACGGCGCGGCCCTTTCATCCCATCACGGAGGTATTCACATATGGAACTGCATTTTCCCCTTATTCTGGACGGTGCCACCGGTACGGAGCTGCAAAAGCGCGGCTACACCGGCGACGTCAGCGCGGAGCAGTGGGTGCTGGCCCATCCGGACAGCATCCTGTCCATCCAGCGCGATTACGTGGCCGCCGGCAGCCAGGTGCTCTACACCCCCACCTTCGGCGGCAATGCCGTGAAGCTGGCGGAGCACGGCGTAACGGAGGACACCGCCGCCTATAACCGCCGTCTGGCGGACCTGTCCCGTCAGGCCGCGGACGGCAAGGCCCTGCTGGCCGGAGACCTGTCTCCCACCGGCCTGTTTCTGGCCCCTCTGGGCAACGCCTCCTTCGACCAGCTGGTGGACGCCTACGCCCAACAGGCAGCCGGACTGGAAGCCGCCGGTGTGGACCTGTACATCATTGAGACCATGATGACCCTGTCCGACGCCCGTGCCGCCGTGCTGGCCGTGCGCAGCGTCTCCGCCAAGCCCATCTTCGTCACCTTTACCTGCGACCAGAATGGCCGCAGCATCTCCGGCACCGACATCACCGCCGCCCTGCTGGTATTGCAGGGCATGGGCATCGACGCCTTCGGTCTCAACTGCTCGGCGGGGCCGGACCAGATGCTGCCCCAGCTCCGCCGCCTGCGGGAGTACGCCCGCATCCCCCTGATCGCCAAGCCCAACGCCGGCATGCCCACCATCGTGAACGGCAAGGCGGTGTACGACTGCACGCCGGAGCAGTTCACCGCGCTGGTGCCGGACATGCTGGCCTCCGGCGTCATGATCTTCGGCGGCTGCTGCGGCACCACGCCGGAGCATATTGCAGCCCTGCGCGGCGCACTGGACGGCGCGGCCATCACGCCTCCCGCCCCGCTGCACACAGATCTGCTGCCCGCCGCCACAGAGAAGCTCCCCGCCCTGCTGCCCGCCGACGCTGCCCACGGGCCGGTACTGGACGTGACCCCCGGTCTGGAGGATGCCCTGTCCGACGCGCTGGAGCGGGACGACCCCATGGTGGCCCTCCGCGTTGCCTCCATGGCGGACGTAAACGCGCTGGCGGACTGCCAGTACCTGCTGACAAAGCCCCTGTGCCTGGTCTGCGGCGATGCCGCCGTGCTGGAGCAGGCCCTGCGGGTCTATCAGGGCCGCGCCCTGTACGAGGGCAGCCTGCCGGAGTCCGTTCTCCGGCCCCTGTCCGACAAATACGGACTGCTGTTCTGAACCGCATAAAAAGAGGGACGCTTCCCTTGGGGAAGCGCCCCTCTTTTTCTCATTTTTCGGCCTTCATGCGGAAGGTATAAATGCCATCGGCGCACACGGTGCCGCCGTCGTCCTCCACCCACGCCCGCATCACCACGATGCTGTGACCCATCCGCACCGCCTCCGCGTGGGAGGTCAGCGTACCGCCTACCGCGCCCGCCGCCAGAAACCGCACGTCGCAGGTGATGGTGCGGCACAGCGCGCCGCGGCTGCACGCCGCCGTCCCCGCCACCTGATCCATCATGGTGCAGTACACGCCGCCGTGTACGATACCCATGGGGTTGCCGTGCCGCACCTCGGTGTGCAGCTCCCCACGGGCCCAGCCCTCGCCCATGGCCACGATGCGCATGCCGTTCTCCACGCCGAAGGTGTCCTTCTGGTTGGCCCGCTTCATCACGGACGCATACAAGATCTCCTTTTCCTGCTCTGTCATTTGCTCCTTATCCTTCCGCTATCAGCGTCATCTCGCCCAGCACCACATACCGGTAGTTGTCCGCCTCGTAGGAGCAGGTACACAGCCCCACGATGCGTCCCGTGGGGATGCTCCGTCCCGCGTAGAACGTGGACTGGCTGATGAACCGCTCCAGATCCACAGTCTGGAACGATGTGTTGAATACCTCGTGCTCTCCGGGCACAATGAGGCCCGCGAACAGATCCACCCGATACGTCCCCGCGTTGGTGTAGACGTAGAGACACGGGTGCGCGTCGTAATACCATTGCTCCTTGTAGCCGTCGATGGACGCGAACATGGTGCGGTCCTTCATGTGGTGGCCGTACAGCATATTGCACTGTGCGCTGAAATCCCGCGGCGCCCGGGCGTCCAGAAAGATGGTGCCGTACTCGCTGTAATTGCCGTCCAGATCGTGATGCAGGTAGTATTCGTTGTTGCCATCGTAGGCGATCGGATAGCTGATGGGCGTTCCCGGACAGTACACGTAGCCGATGATGTCGGGATAGCGGGCCTGCCACCAGCTCAGGTCGATGTCCGCCGGCGGGCCGCTGTGCAGCGCCTTTTCCACCGTCTCGTCCACACTGTCCCGCAGCTGCTGCACCGCCGCATCCAGCGGCTCTGCGGCGGACAGCGCCGCCTCCATCGTCGTACCGGCCCGTACCGCGGCTGACGCCAGCACCGGTACGGCATCCTCCCCGGCCGCGGGCGCCGCCGCCCCCGCCAACTGCACCGCCAGCCATGACGGCACGCCTACCACGGCCAGTGCCAGCAAGAATGCCGCCCAACGTCTCCTCATACTCCACGCGCCCCCACACAAAAATATGCTTCATTATACGCGGCACGGCGGCGCACCGTCAAGCACCGCGCGGAAAAATCTCCATTTTCCCGCCCTATGCCGCCGCGTCCTCGCCGCAGAAAGCCGCCGCATCCCCGCACGGCCACCGCCGCCCGCCCTCAACAGCCGCTCGCCGCGCTCCCAACACAAACGCTCCCGTTTCCCCTAAAAGCTCCCCTCGCCTCCGCAGCAAAAAAGGACTTCCCCGTAAAAGCTCCCCTCGCCTCCGCAGCAAAAAAGGACCGCCGCGCTTACGCGCGGCGGTCCTTTTTTATCGCATGTCCGTGAAGGGCTACGACTTATTTGTCGTACATCTCCACCAGCTTCTGCAGGTGCTCGAAGCGGGCCTTGGCCTCGTCCTCGTTGCGCTGGAACAGCACGTCCGCGCGCTCGGGGAACTCGCGGGTCAGACGGGAGTAGCGGGCCTCGTTCATCAGGAACTCCTGATAGCCGCCGGCGGGAGCCTTGGAATCCAGCGTGAACTTCTTCTCGCCCTCGGGGTTGTAGCGGAACAGGTTCCAATAGCCGCACTCCACAGCCTTCTTCATTTCCTTCTGGCAGTTCATCATGCCGCCCTTGATGCTGTGCATCTCGCAGGGGCTGTAGCCGATGATCAGGGACGGGCCGTGATAGGCCTCGGCCTCGGTGATGGCCTTGATGGTCTGAGCGGGGTTGGCGCCCATGGCCACCTGTGCCACGTACACATAGCCGTACTGCATGGCGATCTCAGACAGGCTCTTCTTCTTGATCTCCTTACCGGCCGCGGCGAACTGCGCCACCTGACCGATGTTGGAGGCCTTGGATGCCTGTCCGCCGGTGTTGGAGTACACCTCGGTGTCGAACACGAAGATGTTCACGTCTTGCTTGGAGGCGATGACGTGGTCCAGACCGCCGTAGCCGATGTCGTAGGCCCAGCCGTCGCCGCCGAAGATCCACATGGACTTCTTGGCCAGATATTCCTTCTTGCTGAGGATATCAGCCGCCAGCGTGCAGGCAGCGCAGTCGCAGAACAGAGCGCCCTTGTCCTTCAGCTCAGCGGCGTGCGCAGCGAACTGAGGCACAGCGGCCAGCTCTTCCACGGTGCAGATGCTCTCCTCCAGAGCCTTGACATAGGCCTTGGCGGGCTCAGCGTTGGCGGTACCGTCGTCCATGGTGTCCAGCCACGCCTGAGCGGCGGCCTTCAGCTCCGGACGGGCCCACTCCACAGCGATGAGCTCGCGGGTCTTGTCGGCCAGATCCTGACGGATCTTGTTCTGGCCCACGAATATACCCAGACCGTGCTCCGCGTTATCCTCGAACAGGGAGTTGCACCATGCGGGGCCATGGCCCTCCTTGTTGGTGCAGTAGGGAGAGGTAGCCGCAGGACCGCCCCAGATGGAGGAGCAGCCGGTGGCGTTGGAAACATACATATGGTCGCCGAACAGCTGGGTGACGAGACGGGCATAGCTGGTCTCGGCGCAGCCGGCGCAGGAGCCGGAGAACTCCAGCATGGGCTGCTTGAACTGGCTGCCCTTGACGGTGTTGTCCTGCATATCCTTCTTCTCGGACACCTCGGCCACGCAGTAGTCGAACACGTCCTGCTGGGGCAGCTCGCCCTCCTGGGCGACCATGGACAGGGCGTTCACCGGGCAGGCGCCGATGCAGACGCCGCAGCCCATGCAGTCCAGCGGGCTGATGGCCATGGTGAACTGATAGGTGCCCTTGCCCTTACCGGCCTTCACGTCCACGATCTTGGCGGCCCCGGGAGCCTTGGCGGCCTCATCGGCGGTCAGCGCGAAGGGACGGATGGTGGCGTGGGGGCAGACATAGGCGCACTGGTTGCACTGGATGCACTTGGTGCTGTCCCAGGTGGGGACGGACACGGCCACGCCGCGCTTCTCATAGGCGGCAGCGCCCAGCTCGAACTGGCCGTCCACGTGATCGACGAAGGCGGAAACGGGCAGGCTGTCGCCGTCCATCTTGCCCACGGGGTTCAGAATGTCCTTGACCATCTTCACCAGCTCGGGCTTGCCCTTGAGCTGCTTGGGCTCCTTGGTATCCACGGCGTTGGCCCAGTCGGCGGGCACATCGATCTTCTTGTAGGCGGTGGCGCCCAGGTCGATGGCCTTGTAGTTCATATCCACCACGTCCTGGCCCTTCTTCAGGTAGGATGCCTTGGCCTTCTCCTTCATGTAGGTGATGGCCTCCTCCTCGGGCATGACCTTGGCCAGGGAGAAGAATGCGGACTGGAGGATGGTGTTGTTGCGCTTGCCCATACCGATCTCGATGGCCAGGTCGATGGCGTCGATGGTGTACAGCTGGATGTTGTTCTGGGCGATATAGCGCTTGGAAGCGGCATCCATGTGGTGGTTCAGCTCATCGAAGTCCCACTGGCAGTTGATCATATACACGCCGCCGGGCTTGACATCCTGCACCATCTTGAAGCCCTTGGTCACATAGCTGGGGTTGTGGCAGGCCACGAAGTCGGCCTTGTTGATATAGTACGGAGAACGGATGGGCTTGTCGCCAAAGCGCAAATGGCTGATGGTGACGCCGCCGGTCTTCTTGGAGTCGTACTGGAAGTAGGCCTGCACGTACTTGTCGGTATGGTCGCCGATGATCTTGATGGAGTTCTTGTTGGCGCCCACGGTGCCGTCGCCGCCCAGGCCCCAGAACTTGCACTCGATGGTGCCGGGGGCGGCGGTGTTGGGACAGTTCTCATCCTCGGGCAGGGACATGTTGGTCACATCGTCCACGATGCCGATGGTGAACTGGCGCTTCATCTCGTCCTTCTTCAGCTCGCTGTAAACAGCAAACACGGAGGCGGGAGGCGTATCCTTGCTGCCCAGACCGTAACGGCCGCCGATGACCTTCACATCGTTCATGCCGGCGTTGGCCAGTGCGGTGACAACATCCTGATACAGAGGCTCGCCCTGGGAGCCGGGCTCCTTGGTGCGGTCCAGAACGGCGATCTTCTTGGCGGTGGCGGGAATGGCCTCGATCAGCTTCTCGGGTGCGAAGGGGCGGAACAGACGGACCTTCACCAGACCGACCTTCTCGCCGTGGGCGTTCAGATAGTCGATGACCTCCTCGGCCACATCGCAGATGGAGCCCATGGCCACGATGACGCGGTCAGCGTCGGCAGCGCCGTAGTAGTTGAACAGCTTATAGTCGGTGCCCAGCTTGGCGTTGATCTTGTCCATGTACTTTTCCACCACGGCGGGCAGGGCCTCGTAGTACTTGTTGCAGGCCTCGCGGTGCTGGAAGAAGATATCGCCGTTCTCATGGCTGCCGCGCATATGGGGATGCTCGGGGTTCAGGGCGTGACGGCGGAACTCGGCCACGGCGTCCATGTCGCACATGTCCTTCAGATCCTCGTAGTCCCACACGGCGATCTTCTGGATCTCATGGCTGGTACGGAAGCCGTCGAAGAAGTTGATGAAGGGCACCTTGCCGGTCAGGGCGGCCAGATGTGCCACAGGGCTCAGGTCCATGACCTCCTGCACGTTGCCCTCGCACAGCATGGCAAAGCCGGTCTGGCGGCAGGCCATGACGTCGGAGTGATCGCCGAAGATGTTCAGGGCGTGGGTGGACACGGTACGGGCGGAAACGTGGAACACGCAGGGCAGCTGCTCCGCCGCGATCTTGTACATGTTGGGGATCATCAGCAGCAGGCCCTGAGACGCGGTGTAGGTGGTGGTCAGCGCACCGGCGCCCAGAGAGCCGTGAACGGCGCCGGCAGCGCCGGCCTCAGACTGCATCTCCACCACCTTGACCTTGGTGCCGAAGATGTTTTTCAGGCCGTTTGCGCTCCACTGGTCGACAAAGTCGGCCATGGGGCTGGACGGCGTGATGGGGTAGATGGCAGCAACCTCAGAAAACGCATAGGAAACATGCGCTGCGGCGTTATTGCCATCCATGGATTTCATTTTTCTTACCATAACGTGCCTCCTTAAATAAATGTCGGTGTGATCGCCCCCGTCTGCGCTGCACGCAGGCGAAAGCGCTCCCTCTCCGTCCTCCTCATCTGTCCGGAGAGAAAGCTGATCCGATCGAGGCCCCCTAAAAGGCCCCTATCCGTTGATATTGTTGATAGTATCACAAACTTTTCGCCATGTAAACCTGCTTTTTGTTATTTTTACTATTTTGAAACTTTTTTAGCACCATGCACAAAATTTCTCACTCCCATCCCGCCGGAAAGCGTCGTTCCGCGCAAAAACCGGAAGGCTTTTTTGAAAAAATCGCTGTTCACCGTCCCGATTTTATGATAAGATAGGTGCTGAACGACCATTTGGAAGGGGGAAACGACCCATGGTGGTCACTGTGCGTTCTCTGGGTCTCACCGGCATCCGCGGCTACGAGGTGACGGTGGAGTGCTTTCTCTCCGGCGGTCTGCCCGCCTTTGACATGGTGGGCCTGCCGGACGCAGCGGTCAAGGAGTCCCGCGAACGGGTGCGGGCCGCCGTGAAAAACTGCGGGGCAAAATTCCCCGTCAGCCGCATCACCGTGAATCTGGCCCCTGCCCGGGTCCGGAAGGAGGGCACACTGTACGATCTGCCCATCCTGCTGGGTATCCTGGCCGCAGCGGAGGAGCTGAAGCCCCTGCCGGAGGACGCTGCCTTTCTGGGCGAGCTGAGCCTTACCGGCGCGCTGCGCCCCGTCACCGGCGTGCTGCCCATGGCGCTGTGCGCCGCCCGGCTGGGCGTCAGGACTCTGTATGTCCCTGCCCAGAACGCCGCGGAAGCTACGCTGGCCGACGGCCTGACGGTCTACGGGGTAGAGAGCGTCTCCCAGCTCATCGCCCACCTCAACGGCGACGCGCCTATGACCCCCGCGCCGCGCTGGCAGCCGAAGCCGTCTGATCGCCCCCTGCCGGACTTTGCCGATGTCATGGGGCAGGAGAACGTGAAGCGGGCGCTGGAGATCGCCGCCGCAGGCGGCCACAACATTCTGCTCATCGGCTCTCCCGGCGCGGGCAAGTCCATGCTGGCCCGCCGTCTGCCCTCTATTCTGCCGGATATGACCCGCGCCGAGTCCCTCCAGACCACGGAGATCTACTCCGTGGCGGGCATGACGGATCCCGCCCACCCGCTGGTGGACACCCGCCCCTTCCGCAGTCCCCACCACACGGCCTCCACCGTGTCCCTGGCCGGCGGCGGCGGAACGCCCCGCCCGGGTGAAATATCCCTGGCCCACAACGGCGTCCTGTTTCTGGACGAGCTGCCGGAGTTCGACAAGTCGGCGCTGGAGACGCTGCGCCAGCCGCTGGAGGACGGCTTTGTCACCATCACCCGCGCTGCGGGAACGCTGACGCTGCCCAGCCGCTTCATGTTGGTGTGCGCCATGAACCCCTGCAAGTGCGGCTGGTACGGCCACCCCTCCGGCCGCTGCACCTGCTCGGAAAATCAGGTGGACCAGTACATGCGCCGCATCTCCGGTCCCCTGCTGGACCGCATCGACATGTATATCGAGGTCCCCTCTGTGGAGTACGAGGCCATGCGCCGCAAAGAGAAGCCGGAGTCCTCCGCCGTCATCCGTGAACGTGTCAACGCCGCCCGGGAGGTGCAGAAGCAGCGCTTTTCCGGCACGGAGGTATCCTGCAATGCCTATATGCCCCCCGCCATGATCGGGCAGTTCTGCGCGCTGGACGCTGCCGGCGAAAGGCTGATGCAAAGCGCCTTTGACCGTCTGGGCCTCACCGGCCGAAGCCATGACCGCATCCTGCGCATGGCCCGCACCATTGCCGATCTGGAGGGCGCCGCCCGCATCGAAGCACCGCACCTGGCCGAAGCCATCCAATACCGCAGCAGTATACTAAAATAAGGAGAAACCGCACCATGCACGAGATCATCCTCTGCAAGCTGGGCGAGGTGGTCCTGAAGGGCCTGAACCGCCGCAGCTTTGAAATGAAGCTCATGAGCAACATCCGCCGCCGCACCCAGCGGTTCGGCAAATTCAAGATCTACTCCCGCCAGTCCACCATCTATGTGGAGCCGGCGGAGGACGCCTGCGACATCGCCGGGGCCTACGCCGCCTGCAAGCAGGTGTTCGGCATCATCGCCATCACCCGCGCCCTCCCCTGTGAAAAGTCCAAGGAGGCCATTTTCGACACTGCCAAGACGTATCTCGCCGGCGCCCTCACCGCCGCCGGGAGCTTCAAGGTGGAGAGCAAGCGGGCCGACAAGACCTTCCCCATGGGCAGCATCCAGCTGAGCCAGTGGGTGGGCGGCGCGCTGCACGACTCCTTCCCCCACCTGACGGTGGATGTCCACCATCCGGAGCTGACGGTGTACGTGGAGGTCCGCGAGGACGCGGCCTACGTCCACGGTCCGGCGGAGGCCGCCGCCGGCGGCCTGCCTCTGGGCATGGGCGGCCACGCGGTGAGCCTGCTGTCCGGCGGCATCGACAGCCCCGTGTCCAGCTACATGATCGCCAAGCGCGGTGTCCAGCTGGAGATGATCCACTTCGCCTCCCCTCCCTACACCAGCGAGCTGGCCCGGGAAAAGGTGCTGAAGCTTGCCCAGGAGCTGACGCCCTGGTGCGGCCGTCTGGCGGTGTTCATCATCCCCTTCACCGAGATCCAGGAGGAGATCCGCCGCAAGTGCCCCGAGGATCACTTCACCCTCATCATGCGCCGGTTCATGATGCGCCTTGCCGATATGCTGGCCCGCGAGCTGCGCTGCCGCGCTCTTGTCACCGGCGAAAATCTGGGTCAGGTGGCCAGCCAGACCATGCAGGCGCTGGCCGTCAGCGAGGATGTCGCCACCATGCCGGTGCTGCGCCCCCTCATCGGCCTTGACAAGGAGGAGATCGTGAAGATCGCCCGGAAGATCGGCACCTTCGACACGTCCATCCTGCCCTATGAGGACTGCTGCACCGTGTTCACGCCCCGGCACCCCAAGACGAAGCCCAGCGTGGAGGAGACGCGGGAGTACGAAAGCGCGCTGGATGTGGAGGGCCTGTGCCAGCGGGCCATGGCCGGACGCGAGATGATCCGGATCAAACCTACGCTATAAGGAGGCGCGTCTATGCCCCGTACCGCGGAGATCATCGCCGTGGGCAGCGAGCTGCTGACCGGCGGCGTGACCAATACGAATGCCGCGTTCCTCTCCCGGCTGCTGACTGCCGCCGGTGTGGAGGTGCTGTACCACACCACTGTGGACGACGACGCGGCGCGGCTGGAAAAGGCCGTGACCATCGCAAGGGGACGGGCAGAGCTGCTGGTATTCACCGGCGGGCTGGGTCCCACCTACGACGATATGACGAAAACGGCGGTGTGCGCCGCGCTGGACACGCCGCTGGTGTTCCATCCGGACATCGTACCGGACATCCGCCGCTATTTCGACACCGTGTTCCACCGGGAGATGCCCGCCTGCAATCTCCGGCAGGCCTATTTGCCCCAGGGCTGCACCGTGTTCCGCAACCCCGTGGGTACCGCCCCCGGCTGCGCCTTTACCGCAGGAGGCGTCACCGCCGTGCTGCTGCCCGGCGTCCCCTCGGAGTGCCGCTATCTGGCGGAGCACTGCCTGCTGCCCTATCTGGAGCGGCTCCACGGCCAGGTCATCCGCTCCCACGACCTGCGCATCTTCGGCCTGACGGAGCCGCAGGTGCAGGAGCTTCTGAACGACCTGCTCCATCAGGAGGAGGATCTGACGCTGGCCCCCTACGCCGGTACCGGCGAGGTGTCGCTGCACCTGTCCGCCCGCGCCGCCGATGATGCCGCCTGCGAAGCCCGCATGGCCCCGCTGCTGGCGGAGGTCCGCCGCCGTCTTGGCAGCTATCTCTACGGCACGGACGTGTCGGGGCTGGAGGAAACGGCGCTGCGCCTCTGTCAGGCCCGGGGCCTGACCCTCTCCGCCGCCGAGAGCTGCACCGGCGGCCTCATCGCCAAGCGCCTGACGGACATCCCCGGCGCGTCCCAGACGTTTCTGGGCGGCGTGGTCAGCTACACCAACGCCGTGAAGCAGCACGTGCTGGGCGTCCCCGCCTCCCTGCTGGAGACGTATGGCGCCGTGTCCGCCCCCGTGGCCCGCGCCATGGCCATGGGTGTCCGCGTCCTTACCGGCTCGGATCTGGCCCTGTCCGTCACCGGACTGGCCGGCCCCGCAGGCGACGACCACGGCAACCCCGTGGGCACCGTGTTCACAGCCCTTTCCACGCCTCAGGGCGTTTTCGTGCGGCAGCTGGCGCTGGGCGGCGATCGGGAGCGCATCCGCACCCTCTCCGCCCACCACGCGCTGGACCTGCTGCGCCGCTATCTCACGGATCAAATGACAGGAGGAGAATGACCCATGTCCAAAAACAGTTACTGGCCCGGCGTCAACCAGTACGCCAATCAGGAGGAAGCCCGCCGCAAGGCCCGGGGCAACCCCAACAAAAACGTACACCAGAAGAAGAAAAACAGCAATTACGCCGGCTACGCCGGCAATCCCGTGACCCAGAAGATCATCGAAAAGGCCAACCAGCAGGAGCGGGTGAAGCTCCCTACCTGGCTGAACATCTGGCTGGCGGTGCTGTTCGCCGCCATTATCGTAGTGCTGATCCTGCGTCTGGCGGTGTATAAGGACAGCATCCTGCTGAGCTCCCTGTCCTCCCTGCTGCTGGGCATCGCCTGCCTGTCCCTGTTCTATATCCGCCGCTTCAAGCACACGAAAAAGGAGAGCCCCGTCTACAAGATCATCACCGTGGTGCTCACCGTCTGCGGCGTTATCTACACGTTTATGGGCGCGGTGGGCCTGCTTTCGCTGGCCGGTATCCTGTAAAAAATCGGTTTTTTCGGCAAAATAGCCATTGACAAGGGCTAATTTTGTGAGTATAGTAGCGTTATCTTAAGGAAACACCGTACAACTGCGATGAAGGAGACGCGCCCCGCCTCCCTGCCGCGCGAAGAGAGCCGCCGTTTGGTGCAAGGCGGACGGGCAGCCGGTCTGGGGTATCACTCCCGAGCATCCGCCTGATGGCCTCTGGCCGGTAAGCGCGGACGGCAGCGGGCCGTTATCACCCCGTACCCACGGCTGGTGGGACTGAGTGGCCGCTTTCCGCGGCAACAAGAGTGGTACCGCAGAGGATGCTTTCACGCGCCTTTGTCTCTTAACGAGACAAAGGCGCTTTTTATTTTGTTTCAACAAAAAATTTCGGATAAAAGGAGACGCAACATGGAATACAAAAAGACCCTGAACATGCCCAAGAGCGGCTTTCCCATGCGTGCCGGCCTGCCCAAGCGCGAGCCGGACATGCTGAAGCACTGGGAGGAGATCGACCTCTACAACGAGCTGCTGAAGAAGAACGAGGGCAAGCCCCTGTTCTCCCTGCACGACGGCCCTCCGTTCTCCAACGGCGCGCTGCACATGGGCCACGCCCTCAACAAGTCCCTGAAGGACTTCATCACCCGTATGTACGCCATGCGGGGCTACTACACCCCCTATATCCCCGGCTGGGACAACCACGGCATGCCCATCGAGTCCGCCATCATCAAGCAGAACAAGCTGAACCACAAGGCCATGAGCGTGGCGGACTTCCGCACCGCCTGCCATGAGTTCGCCGACCACTATATCGACGTCCAGCGCGAGGGCTTCAAGCGCATGGGCGTGGTGGGCGACTGGGAGCATCCCTACAAGACCATGGACCCCGGCTTTGAGGCGCAGGAGGTCCGGGTGTTCGGCAAAATGTACCGGAACGGCCACATCTACAAGGGCCTCAAGCCCGTGTACTGGTGCCCTCACGACGAGACGGCGCTGGCCGAGGCGGAGATCGAGTATAAGGACGATCCCTGCACCACTGTCTACGTCAAGTTCCCCATGCACGATGATCTGGGCAGGCTGCCCCATCTGGACCACAGCAAGCTGTACTTCGTGATCTGGACCACCACCGTCTGGACCCTGCCCGGCAACCTGGCCATCGCCCTGCACCCCGACGAGAGCTACGCCGTGGTCAAGGCGCCCAACGGCGAGATGTACATCATGGCCGAGGCACTGGTCGAGAAGGTCATGAAGATCGGCGGCTTCGACAGCTATGAGATCGTGGAGACGCACCCCGGTTCCTTCTTCGAGAATATGCTGGCCGACCATCCCTTCCTGCCCAAGACCTCCCGTCTGGTGCTGGCGGATTACGTCACCATGGACTCCGGTACCGGCTGCGTCCACACCGCACCCGGCTTCGGCGCCGACGACTATGTGACCTGCAAGCGCTACGGCATGGACATGGTGGTGCCCGTGGACGATCAGGGCAAGCACACCGCCTACGCCGGCAAGTACGAGGGCATGACCACCGATGAGTCCAACCCCGTGATCCTTCAGGATATGAAGGACAACGGCTCCCTGTTCGCCAGTGAGGACATCGTCCACAGCTATCCCCACTGCTGGCGCTGCAAACAGCCCATCATCTTCCGCGCCACTCCCCAGTGGTTCTGCTCCGTGGACTCCTTCAAGGATGAGGCCATCGCCGCCTGTGAGGACGTGCGCTGGGTGCCCTCCTGGGGCAGAGACCGCATGCGCTCCATGATCCTGGAGCGCACCGACTGGTGCATCAGCCGCCAGCGCCGCTGGGGCCTGCCCATCCCCGTGTTCTACTGCAAGGACTGCGGCAAGCCCGTCTGCACCGAGGAGAGCATCGAGGCCGTGGCCAGCCTGTTCGAGGAGAAGGGTTCCAACGCCTGGTTCGATATGGATGCCGCCGACATCCTGCCCAAGGGCTTTACCTGCCCCCACTGCGGCAAGTCCGCCGGCTTCGAAAAGGAGAATGACACGCTGGACGGCTGGTTCGACTCCGGCTCCACCCACTTCGCCGCCATGGAGCGGGATCAGGGCTTCTGGCCCGCCACCATGTATATCGAGGGCCTTGACCAGTATCGCGGCTGGTTCCAGTCCTCCCTGCTGGTGGCCGTGGGCGCTCTGGGCCGCGGCGCTCCGTTCAAGGAGTGCGTCACCCACGGCTGGACCGTGGACGGCGAGGGCAAGGCCATGCACAAGTCTCTGGGCAACGGCATGGACCCCGCCGAGATCTTCGACAAGTACGGCGCGGATCTGCTGCGTCTGTGGGCCGGCTCCGCCGACTACCACGTGGATGTCCGCTGCTCCGACGAGATCTTCAAGCAGCTGAGCCAGAACTATCTGAAGTTCCGCAACACCTGCAAGTTCTGCCTGGATAACCTGGTGAGCTTCGATCCCGACCATCTGGTGCAGCCCGATGAGATGCTGCCTCTGGACAAGTGGGCCGTCACCCGCCTGAACACCCTGATCGAAAAGGTGTTCGCCGCCTACGACAACTACGAGTTCCATGTGGTGTCCCACATGATCAACGACTTCTGCGTGGTGGACCTCAGCTCCTTCTACTTCGATATCATCAAGGATCGCCTGTACTGCGGCGAGGCCAGCGGGCTGGAGCGCCGCAGCGCCCAGACGGCTGTCTGGCTGATCCTGGACGCCATGACCCGCATGTTCGCTCCCATTCTGGCCTTCACCTGCGATGAGGTCTGGCTGGCCATGCCTCACCGCTCCGCCGACGATGCCCGCAACGTCCTGTTCAACGAGATGGTGCAGCCCTACGCCGCCTATGCCCTCAGCGAGGAGGAAATGGGCAAGTGGGCGCGCCTCGCCGCCCTCCGTACCGCCGTCAACGGCGCGCTGGAGCAGGCCCGCGCCGACAAGACCATCGGCAAGAGTCTGGAGGCCGAGGTGGACCTGACCGTCACCGCCGAGGACGCCTTCCTGGCCGATATGGACGCCGCCGACCTGGCCGATACCCTCATCGTCTCTCAGGTCCGCGTGGACGTGGGCGCGGAGCAGGCCGTGGCCGTCCGCCCCGCCGCCGGCGCCAAGTGCCTGCGCTGCTGGAAGGTCCTGCCCACCGTGGGCAGCGATGCGGAGCACCCCGAGCTGTGCCCCCGCTGCGCCGCCGTGGTCAAGAATCTTCCCGTCATCGAGTGATTTCCCTGCATGCAAAAAGGGAGGACACGCAAAGCGTGTCCTCCCTTTTTTGTTTATGCTCTTTTTTCCAGCTTCCGCAGCTGCTCCTGAAACTCCTGCGGCAGCGGGCAGTGCAGCTCCACCGCCTGGCCGGTACGTGGGTGGATAAATCGCAGCCCCACCGCGTGGAGACACTGCCCCGTCAGACCCGGCACCGGCTTTTTCGCGCCATACACCGTGTCCCCCAGAATGGGATGCCCGATGTAGGCCATGTGTACGCGGATCTGGTGTGTCCGCCCCGTCTCCAGACGGCAGCGCACATGGGTCACGCCCGCATACCGGGCGATGACCTCCCAGTGGGTCACGGCGGGCCGCCCGCCGACTACCACCGCCATCTTCTTCCGGTCCGACGGGTGCCGTCCGATGGGAGCATCCACGGTGCCGCTGTCCTCCTTCAGGTTGCCCACCACCAGACACTCGTACGTCCGCGCCAGCGTGTGGTCGCTGAGCTGGGCGCTGAGCCCCAGATGGGCGGCGTCGTTTTTGGCGGCAATGATGAGCCCGCTGGTGTCCCGGTCGATGCGGTGTACGATGCCGGGCCGCTTCTCCCCGCCGATGCCGGACAGCGACGACCCGCAGTGGTGCAGCAGGGCGTTGACCAGCGTCCCGTCGGGATGCCCCGGCGCCGGATGCACCACCAGACCCGACGGCTTGTTCACCACGATAACGTCCTCGTCCTCGTACACCACGTCCAGCGGGATGTCCTGCGGCTCCAGCGCCGTCTCCCGCACCTCCGGCACGTCCACCGTCACCGTCTCGCCGCCGCCGATGCGGCAGCTCTTGGCGGCGGGCTTGCCGTCCACGGATACACGCCCCTCTTCGATGTACCGCGCCGCCTGCGAGCGGGTCAGTCCGTTGGCGCGGGAGGCCACAAAGGCGTCCAGCCGCGTCCCGGCGTCCTCCGTCTCAGCTTTCAGATGCAGCGTCATCCTTCGGCTCCTTCTTGTCGTACTTGTCGTAGAACCACAGGTAGTACACAGCGCCCAAAATGACGCCGACGACCACAAAGCAGTCCGCCAGATTGAAAATGGGATAGCTGATAAACTGCAGGTCGAACATATCCACCACATAGCCGCGGCACACGCGGTCGATGACGTTGCCGATGCCGCCCCCCAGGATCAGCACCCCCGCCGTCACGCCCAGCGGATGGCGCACGATCTTCTTCACCAGCAGCCACGCCACCGCCAGCATCAGCACGATGGTGACGATGGCCAGCAGCCCGGTCTTGCCGGAAAAGCTGCTCCACGCCGCGCCGGTATTGTGCAGCCGCGTCAGCTGCACCACGCCCGGCAGCAGCGGCGCGGACTGCCCCATCTCCAGATGGGCCGTCACCCACCACTTCAACAGCTGGTCGCCTGCCACGCAGGCCGCCAGCAGCAATACATACCACATAGGGCATCCTCCCTGCCTGTTTGAGATTCCTCCCCATCATATCCCATTTGCCCGCGGTTTGCAACTTTTATTCCGCGGCTTTCTTGTATTGCGCATCGCCGCGTGGTATAATACTGTATTCAAATATCGCCCCGTATCCACATCGGGGCAGGGAGGCCCGACTTGGACAGAAAACAGGTATTGATCCCGGAGGAGCAGACGCTCCGTCAGCGGGATTTCGAACGGAAAATAAGAGAGCTGCACACCCAGCGGGGCAGGAACGTCCGCGCTCTGGTGGACACCTTCGGCTGCCAGCAGAATGTGGCGGACAGCCAGCATATCATGGGTATGCTGGAGGCCATGGGCTGCACCTTCGTCACCGCGCCGGAGGAGGCGGACATCGTGGTGCTGAACACCTGCGCCATCCGTGACCACGCGGAAAAGCGGGTCTACGGCACGCTGGGCGCCCTGACCCACACGAAAAAGGCCAACCCGGAGCAGATCATCTGCCTGTGCGGCTGCATGGCACAGCGCCCCGAGGTGGCGGAGAAGGTACGCCAGTCCTATCGCCATGTGGATCTGGTATTCGGCCCCCAGGCGCTGTGGAAATTCCCCGAGCTTCTGTATCAGGTCTATACCCGCCGGGGCCGCGTGTTCTCCGTGGAGGACGAGCACGGCTCCATTGCCGAGGATATGCCAGTGGTGCGGGAGGGCCGCACCCGTGCGTGGGTGTCCATCATGTACGGCTGCAACAACTTCTGCTCCTACTGCATCGTCCCCTACGTCCGCGGCCGGGAGCGGAGCCGCGAGCCGGACCGCATCCTCGCCGAGGTCCGCCAGCTGGCCGCCGAGGGCTACAAGGAGATCACCCTGCTGGGGCAGAACGTCAACTCCTACGGCAAGGATCTGGATACGCCGTGGGACTTTGCCGACCTTTTGAGCGCACTGGACAAGATCGAGGGGGACTACCTCCTCCGCTTCATGTCCTCCCAGCCCAAGGACGCCAGCTATAAGCTGTTCGACACCATGGCCCGCTGCAAGCACGTGGCCAGGCAGCTGCACCTGCCGGTGCAGTCCGGCTGCGACCGGGTGCTCCGCGCCATGAACCGCCCCTACGACCGGGCCAAATATCTGGATCTCATCACCTACGCCCGGAAGGTCATGCCCGATCTGGTGCTGACCAGCGACGTCATCATCGGCTTCCCCGGCGAGACGGAGGCCGAGGCCATGGAGACCGTGGCGCTGGTGGAGCAGGTGCGCTTCGACGCCCTGTTCACCTTCATCTTCTCCCCCCGTCCCGGCACCCCCGCCGCCAAAATGGACGACCCCGTGCCCCGCAGCGAGAAGCAGAAGTGGTTCGACCGCCTCTGCGATGCCCAGAACAGGATCTCCGAGGAGATCCACGCCGGGTATGTGGGCGACACCCTGCGGTGCCTTATCGACGGTGAGAGCGACGACAGCCGCTGGCCGCTGACGGCCCGCACCGCCGGGGGACGGCTGGTGCATCTGGTGGGCAGTCCCGACGCCGTGGGTACATACCGCGACGTGAAGATCACCGACAGCAATACATGGGCGCTGTTCGGCCAACTGATTTGATTTTTCCCAAGGAGGTATCCCCCATGGCAGAGCTCACCCCCATGATGCGCCAGTATATGGAGATCAAGGAGCAGAATCCCGACTCCATCCTGTTTTTCCGTCTGGGCGACTTCTATGAGATGTTCGGCCCCGACGCCCGCACGGCGTCCCGTGAGCTGGATCTTGCCCTCACCACCCGCGACAAGGACAAGACCAAGTCCTTCGACGACAAGATCCCCATGTGCGGCATCCCCTACCACGCCTCCGACGCCTACATCGCCCGCCTTATCGCCAAGGGCTACAAGGTGGCCATCTGCGAGCAGACGGAGAACCCCGCCGCCGCCAAAGGGCTGGTGAAGCGGGACATCATCCGCGTCGTCACCCCGGGCACCGTCATCGACGAGTCCTGCCTCAGCGCCGAGCGCAGCAACTACCTGTGCGGCGTGTATCTGGACGATACCGGCGCGGGTCTGTGCGCCTGCGACATCTCCACCGGCAAGGCCCAGGCCACGGTGTTCACCGGCCCCGACCGGGTCCGCGCCCTGCTCAACGAGCTGGGGCGGTTCGCCCCTGCCGAGGCGGTGATGAACGAGGCCGCCTATTTTGATGAGACGCTGCACCAGACCTTACAGGACCGTTTTTCCTGCCACATGGAGAAGCTGTCCGACGCCCGATTCACCCCGGAGGACGCGGAGAAAAAGGTTCGCGCCCAGTTCGGTCAGGACGCGCTGGAGCGGCTGCCCCGGGACAACATGACGCCGCTGCTGGCGCTGGGCGGTCTGCTGGGGTATCTCTATGAGACGCAAAAAACCGATCTGGGTCACCTCGACCAGCTGACATGGTACCGCACCGGTCAGTATATGGAGCTGGACCTCACCGCCCGCCGCAATCTGGAGCTGACGGAGACGCTGCGGGGCAAGGAAAAGCGGGGCAGCCTGCTGTGGGTGCTGGACAAGACCAAGACCGCCATGGGCGCCCGCAACCTGCGGGCGTGGCTCCAGCAGCCGCTGGTGGACGTGGCCGCCATCGACCGGCGGCTCAGCGCCGTGGCCGCTCTGGCGGAGCACACCGTGGCCCGGGAGGAGCTGACGCTGGCTCTCAGCGGCATCGCCGATATGGAGCGGCTCATCGGCCGGGTGGTCTACGGCTCTGCCGGCGGGCGGGATCTGGTGTCCCTCCGTGCCTCCATGGAGCGGCTGCCCGCCGTCAAGGCGCAGCTGGCCGCCTTCCCCTCCGGTGCGCTGCACCAGCTGGATCAGCAGCTGGAGGATCTCAACGATCTGGCCGCCCTGATCGGCCAGACGCTGGTGGACGAGCCGCCGTTCTCCGTCCGTGAGGGCGAGATGATCCGGGACGGCTTCGACCCGGAGGTGGACCGCCTGCGGGGCATCCTCCACGGCGGCAAGAGCTTCCTGGCCCAGATGGAGGCGGAGGAGAAGGAAAAAACCGGCATCCGCACCCTGAAGATCGGCTACAACAAGGTATTCGGCTATTACATCGAGGTATCCAACTCCTTCCGGGATCAGGTACCCGACCACTATATCCGCAAACAGACGCTGGTCAACGGCGAGCGCTACATCACGCAGGAGCTGAAGGATCTGGAGCACGACGTGCTCACCGCCAAGGACCGCGACGCCGCGCTGGAGTACGAGCTGTTCTCCTCCCTGCGCGCCAAGCTGGCGGCGTCCGTCACCCGCGTCCAGCTGGCGGCGTCCCTTATCGCCCAGCTGGATACGCTTTGCTCCTTTGCCGCCGTGGCGGTGAAAAACAACTACTGCCGTCCCTCGGTGGACGAGTCCGGCGTTATTGAAATTCAGGGCGGCCGCCATCCGGTGGTGGAGAAAATGCGCTCCGACGCCCTGTTCGTCCCCAACGACACGGTCATGGGCGTGAAGGAGGACCGGGTCAGCATCATCACCGGCCCCAACATGGCCGGCAAGTCCACCTACATGCGTCAGGTGGCGCTGATCGTGCTGATGGCGCAGGTGGGCAGCTTCGTCCCCGCCCATGACGCCCACATCGGCGTGGTGGACCGCATCTTCACCCGCATCGGTGCCAGCGACGACCTGTCCGCCGGACAGTCCACCTTCATGGTAGAGATGACGGAGGTATCCGACATCCTCCGCACCGCCACAAAAAACAGTCTCCTCATTCTGGATGAGATCGGCCGCGGCACCTCCACCTTTGACGGCATGTCCATCGCCCGGGCAGTGCTGGAATACTGCGCCCAGAAGCTGAAGGCCAAGACCCTGTTCGCCACTCACTACCACGAGCTGACAGCGCTGGACCAGACGCTGCCCAACGTCCGCAACTACAACATCGCCGTCCGCGCCCGAGGCGAGGACATCATCTTCCTGCGCAAGATCGTCCCCGGCGGGGCCGACCGCAGCTACGGCATCGA
>ENA-UOOA01001036-UOOA01001036.1-human-gut-metagenome-genome-assembly--contig:-P61old-NODE-1036-length-48786-cov-10.619216_pt1 | contig 48786 bp, 42 predicted proteins | sample MGYA00242467_ERZ724014 | MGnify/ENA metagenome assembly ERZ724014 | reverse complement strand
ATCCGATCTCGGCGGCTATGCCGCCGTAGCATCCATCTGGGGTTGCATTGTACGGCGAAAGTGGGCCGCCGGAGGCTGTTCCCACGCCGGAGTGCGGAACATTTCCAACCCCTGCAATAAATCCCCTTTCCTCCTCCCTCGTTTTGTGGTACAATACCAGGAGCATCAAAAACGGGGGAGGATCACATATGTTCAAGCGGGTCTATGTGGAGATCACCAACGTGTGCAACCTCTCCTGCGTATTCTGCCCCGGGACGACACGGGAAAAGCGCTTTCTTTCCCCGGAGGAGTTCCGCCTGATGGCGGAAAAGCTGCGGGATCACACCCGCTATCTTTACTTCCACGTCATGGGTGAGCCGCTGCTGCATCCGCAGTTGGCGGAGCTGTTGGCTATCGCCGGAGAGTTGGGCTTCCGGGTGTGCATCACCACCAACGGCACGCTGCTTTCCGAGAAAAGCAGCGCCCTGCTGTCTGCCCCGGCGTTACATAAGGTCAGCGTTTCGCTCCACAGCTTTGAGGGCAACGACGGCGGCGACATGACGGATTATCTCCACGACGTGTGGAAATTCTGCGCCGCCGCCAGCGTAAAGGGCGTGCTGTGCGCCCTGCGATTGTGGAATGAGGGCGGCGCAGAGGCCAGAAATGGCGAAGCTCTCCGCTTTTTATCCACCATGACCGGCACCGATGTGGAAAACCTGCCTGCTGACAGCGTGGGCAACAAGCGTCTTGCGCCGGGCCTGTTTCTGGAATCGGCCCGGAAATTCGACTGGCCGTCCCCGGAAGCGGCGGAGGGCAACGTGCAGTTCTGCCACGCCCTGCGCCAGCAGATGGCCATACTGTGCGACGGTACGGTGGTGCCCTGCTGTCTGGACGGCGAGGGCCGTATGGCGCTGGGAAACCTGCTGACCCAGGAACTGCCGGACATCTTGAACACACCCCGGGCGCGGGCCATCCGGGAGGGCTTTTCCCGCCGCGCGCCCAGTGAGGACTTATGCCGCCGCTGCGGCTACGCGGCGCGGTTCAGCAAATGAGAGGAGACGATATGCAGGAAACACCCCAACAACTGAAGGCTCTGCCGCCGCCCCTGCTGGCGTGGTATGACGCCAACCGGCGCGTGCTGCCCTGGCGGGAGGAGGTCTCACCCTACCGCACATGGGTGTCGGAGATCATGCTGCAGCAGACCCGCGTCACGGCGGTGCTGCCGTATTTCGCGCGGTTCATGGAAGCCCTGCCCACGGTGGAGGCGCTGGCCGCCGCCGATGAGCAGCAGTTGATGGCCCTGTGGCAGGGCTTGGGCTATTACAGCCGGGCCCGCAACCTGCAAAAGGCGGCGCAGGCCATTGTAAATGAGCACGGCGGGGTATTCCCCGATACATATGAAGGGCTGACGGCCCTGCCGGGGGTGGGCGACTATACGGCGGGCGCCATCGCCTCCATCGCTTTCGGTCGCCCCGCCCCAGCGGTGGACGGCAACGTGCTGCGGCTGGCGGCGCGGCTGTCCGGTCACGACGGCAACGTGCTGGAGCCGAAGGTGCGGACGCTGTTCCGCCAATGGATGGCGGAGGTGATCCCCCACGACCGGCCCGGCGCCTTCAATCAGGCGCTGATGGACTTGGGGGCGATGATCTGTCTGCCCAACGGAGAGCCCCTGTGCGGCGACTGTCCGGCCCGGGACTTCTGTGCGGCCCGGGAAAAGGGCTTGCAGCGGCAGCTGCCGGTGCGGGAGAAGAAGTCCGGCAAGCGGACGGAGCAGCTGACGGTGTTCCTGCTGCGGCGTCGTGGCGCCACAGCGGTGCGGCAGCGGCCCGGAAAGGGACTGCTGGCGGGACTCTGGGAGTTCCCCAACGTACCGGGAGCACTGACGGAGGCCCAGGCGGCGGCACAGTTGGCCGAATGGGGATTATCGCCCCATAGATGGGGCAAAAGCTTTACCGAAAAGCACATTTTTACCCACATCATATGGGAAATGACAGTGTTTACGCTGGATGTGCAGGGCGAAGGCCCGCCGGAGTGGGCCTGGCGCACCGGGGAAGAAAGGGAGAAATACCCCATGCCCACGGCGTTTGGAAAGGTGGAACGGTGAAGGTATTCCGGTGTTATCGTAGGGGGCGGCGTCCTCGACGCCCCGCTGCTTACCGGAAAAGCCATCGTATATCGTGCGGGCCGTCGAGGACGCCGGCCCCTACAACTGTTTAACGAACACCGCCCAAAGGACAGAAGATATATAAGGAGAGAACCACAACAATGGCACAGCTTTATTTCAAGTACGGAGCCATGGGCTCCAGCAAAAGCGCCAACGCGCTGATGGCCCGCTTCAACTATGAGGAGCGGGGACAGGACACCCTGCTGGTGAAGCCCCAGATCGACACACGGGACGGCGACCACATGGTGTCCTCCCGCATCGGGTTGAAGCACCCCTGCGTCTATTTCCACGAAATGCAGGCCATGTCCGACGAGGAGCTGCAGAAGTACGCCTGCATCATCGTGGACGAGGCCCAGTTTCTCAGCAAGGAGGAGGTCTATTACCTGGTGCACCTAGTGGACGACTGCAATATCCCCGTCATCTGCTACGGCCTGCGGGCGGACTTCAAGGGCGATCTGTTTCCCGGCAGCTATCACCTGCTGGTGCTGGCCGACAAGCTGGAGGAGGTCAAGACCATCTGCTGGTGCGGCAAGAAGGCGGCCTTCAACGCCCGCTTTGACGAGAACGGCCATGTGCTGAAGGAGGGCGCGCAGGTGGTGCTGGGCGCCAACGACCAGTACATCGGGCTGTGCCGCCGCCACTGGATGGCGGGCGACCTGGGGCCGGATTTCCACCGGCTGCGGAAATGATCTGTACGCTGTGTCCCCGGCGCTGTGGAGCGGAGCGGACGGAGACGGAGGGAAAGGGCTTCTGCGGTATGCCCGCCGGGCTGCGCATCGCCCGGGCCGCCCTGCACATGTGGGAGGAGCCGCCCATCTCCGGCACCAACGGCAGCGGCACGGTGTTTTTCTCCGGCTGCACCCTGCGGTGCTGCTATTGCCAGAACGGCAGCATCTCCGCGGGAGGCTTCGGCAAAGCCATCACCACGGAGCGGCTGCGGGAGATTTTTGAGGAGCTGATCAGCCGGGGCGCTCACAACATCAATCTGGTGACGCCGACCCACTTCCTGCCGTGGATCCTGCCTGCACTGGAGCCGAAGCTGAGCGTGCCGGTGGTGTATAACTGCGGCGGCTATGAGTCGGTGGAAACGCTGCGGCAATTAGAGGGCAAGGTGGACATCTGGCTGCCCGACCTGAAATACGCCGACGGTGAGTTGGCCGGACGGCTCAGCGCCGCGCCGGACTATTTCCCTGTAGCCGCGGCGGCCATCCGGGAAATGTTCCGCCAGACGGGGCCCTGCGTGCTGGAGGACGGCCTTTTGAAGCGGGGCGTGGTGATCCGGCACCTGGTGCTGCCGGGGCAGATGGACAACACCCGCCGCTGCATCGACTGGGTGGCGGAGAATTTCCGGCCCGGCGAGGTGATGTTTTCCCTCATGAGCCAGTACACGCCCCAGGAGAACGCGGAGGGCACGCTGCGCCGCCATGTGACCCGCAGCGAATACCGCGCCGCCGTGGCGTACATGGAAAACTGCGGCATCACCGACGGCTTTACCCAGGAACGCACCGCCGCCAGGGCGGAGTACACCCCGCCGTTCGATCTGACGGGGGTGTGAGGGGGTATTTCGCCCTCCGGGGCGAGTTACTTTTGCCCTTGGCGGCAAAAGTAACCAAAAACGCCACTTAAACCTGCGGTTTAAGAATCCGCGCACGCTATACCTTGTTCGGGATGGAAACCTTTTACCACGCGCTCACAGGACACGGCTGATATCGCTGCGTATGACGAATCGACTTTCTTCTTGCGCCGCTGCCGCTTGCGATTGCGACGGTAGAAGCCGAATCGTTGTACGCGGCGGCCTGTGGTCAGGCCGCCCTACGAAACGTTACTGCACCCCTTTGTAGGGCGGGGTGACCTCACCCCGCCGCACGGTGAACGCATACGGTTTTTCGGCGTAGGCATGAGCGGCAGCGGCGACGGGGTTAAAAACATGCCGGTGGCATGTTTTTAACCCCGATCTCGGCGGCTATGCCGCCGTAGCATCCATCTGGTTTTGCACCGCACGATGGAAGTAACCCGTCGGAGACCGTCCTCGCGCTTGCAGCGCGAAACCCTACCCAAAAGTATCACTCATTCCATACATTTAGCACTATTGCACAAAAATATTTTTAAATTTTTGTAAGTTTTTATTGCATTTCTCCCGCTGACCTGCTAAGATGGAACCATAAGAGGAGAGGGCATGCGCCCTTGACAACCAAAGGAAAAGCAGGAGGTCTTGTGTTATGAGCTATCCCACCACCGGCCATGAGGTCTATGTGAGCCTGAATCTGTCCAACACCATGCTGACCGGTATCGGCAAGGGCACCATCACCCGCGAGGAAGTGTCTGTGGACTATCTGAAGGATCTGTTCTCCCGTCACGGCGTCATCGTCTCCGCCAAGCCGGAGCAGGCACGTCTGCTGAATCTGGTCAACGAGCAGTACGACCTGGGTCTGGAGATCCCCGAAAAGCTGAAGCTGTTCCAGTTGAGCGAGCAGCACCGCCGTCTGGTGGTCATCAACGTCAGCGGTCTGCGCCGCAGCGGCGGCTCTCTGCTGGCCTCCTATACCGAGGAGGAATTCGCCGAGGCCACCTTCTCCTTCGTGAAGTACTATGTCCAGAGCGAGCACTACGACGAGCTGAAGGAACGTGTGAAGAAGCTGGAGTTCGAGCTGGAGCAGGAGCTGGCCTGGCGCAACCGCACCGACGAGGAGCAGGTGTAAAAAACTGGCATGAAGCTTTTATAGGGGGACGGCCAAGGCCGTCCCCCTTTTTTGCCTTTGGCGGGGCTGTCCGCCCTTATTCATCGTCCTTCTTCACCAGCGTCACCACGCCCATCACCAGCAGGTACACACCGAAGGGCCTGCGCAGCAGCTCTGTGTCGATGGCGGTGGCGGCCCAGGCGGCCAACGCCGCCGTCGCCAGCCCCCAGGGCACCGCCTGCCGCAGAGCATCCCTGTCCAGCAGACCGTTCTTCCGGTGGAACAGCAGTCCCGCCCCGGCGGTGGGCAGGAAATACAGCAGGTTGATGCCCTGGGCCGTCCGTTGCTCCACCCCCAGAAACAGCGTCATGATCAACAGCAGCAGCGTCCCGCCGCCCACGCCCCAGGCGGACAGGATGCCGGTGCCCACGCCCACCAGCAGCGGCAGAAGCCACTCCGTCACAGCAGATACCTCACGCCGCCGTACAGCAGGAACAGGGCAAAGATCCGCCGCAGCCATGTGCTGCTGACCTTCCGGAACAGCGCTCCGCCCACCGCGCCGCCGATGCCGCCGCCGATGAGATACGGCAGCGCCGTAAGCCAGTCAAAGCCGCTCCGCAGCACATAGATCCCCGCTGACAGCACGCACAAAGGCAGGATCACCCCTACACAGGTGGCCAGTGCCCGCTTCTGCTCCATGCCGCACCAGAGGGCCAGCATGGGCGCCATCACCATGCCGCCGCCACCGCCGAAGGCGCCGTTCACCGCCCCTGCCGCCGCGCCTGCCAGCCGCAGCTTTCCCTTTCGCTCCATTCTGCTCACCTCCGCGTATGTAAGGCCGCCTGCGGGCGGCCTTTTGCGTAGGCTTCTTAATACTTGCGGAAGCTCTGGCAGTCGGTGCACTGATCCATGGAGGGGTTCTGCTCATGAGTACCTACCTGGATGGAGTTCAGGCCGCAGCGGTTCACGTCCTTGCAGTGATGGGCGCAGCTGGTGACCGTGCAGTTGATGGCGCTGTTGGGGGTGCACTCGCAGCCGTCGTTGGTGCAGCCGCACTTCTCGTAATTGCTCATTGTGGTTTCCTCCTGAATAAAAAAGTAAGGTCAGGCGCGGAAAGCGTGGCTTTCCATTTGCCTGACCCTAGTGTGTCCGCCAAAAACGGGAGTATGCAGTTGAAATTTTTTGAAATTATCATGTTATGCAGGGGCAGCATCCACGACGCCCCCTAGGGATATGGATCGTTTTCGGTGATCCGTGTGTAGGGGCGGAGCTCTGCCCCGCCCGCCGTACAATTTTGAAAGGGAGGGGTAGAACCCCTCCCCTACGCACAGAAATAAGCGCCAAAGGCGCGCAGTCGGCCGCAACCCCATTGGCAGAAAAGTCGTAAGACTTTTCGCCAGGTACTATATTCCGAGGAACGCCGAGGCCAACGCGAAATAGATCAGCAGACTGGTGGCATCCACGATGGTGGTAATGAAGGGACTGGCCATCACCGCCGGGTCGAGGCCGATCTTCTCCGCCAGCAGCGGCAGAGAGCAGCCCACGCACTTGGCGAAGATCACCACGAACATCACCGTCAGGCACACCACCAGGCACACCGTCATGGTCACCTCGTCGTTGCCCAGCAGCAGCCGGTCTACCAGCAGCATTTTCACGAAGTTGGCCGCCGCCAGCGCCGCGCCGCACAGGAACGCCACCCGGATCTCCTTCCACAGCACCGCCAGCACGTCGGAGAAGTCCACCTCCCCCAGGCTCAGGGCACGGATCACCGCCACGGACGCCTGGGTGCCGGAGTTGCCGCCGGTGCCCGACAGCATGGGAATATAGGAATTCAGCACCAGACATGCCGCCAGTGCGTTTTCATAGTGGTTCAAAATCATCCCGGTAAAGGTAGCCGACAGCATCAGGATCAGCAGCCACGGCATACGGGCCTTCCAGGTGTCGAAGACACCGGCGCGGAGATAGGGCTTGTCCGAGGGCAGCATAGCCGCCATCTTCTCGAAGTCCTCGGTGGTCTCCTCCTCGATGACGTCCATAGCGTCGTCGACGGTAACGATACCCACCAGCCGCTTTTCCAGATCCACGATGGGCATGGCCAGGAAGTCGTACTTGCTCAGCGCCTGGGCCACATCCTCCTTATCGTCGGTGGTCTTGGCCCACACCACGTCAGGATCCATGATGCTCTCGATCAGGTCGTCCTCATCCGCCAGCAGCAGGTCGCGGACGGACAGCACGCCCAGCAGGCGGCGGGTAGGATCGGTGACGTACAGGATGTTGATGGTCTCCAGCTCGCCGCCGATGCGGCGGATGCGCTTGAAGGCGTCTGCCACCGTCATGTCCTTCTTCAGGGACAGGAACTCCATGTTCATGATGGAGCCGGCGCTGTCCTCGGGATATTTCAGAATTTCATTGATGGACTTGCGCATTTCCGGCGTGGCCTTGTCCAGAATACGGATCACCACGCTGGCGGGCATCTCCTCCACGATGTCCACGGCGTCGTCCAGATACAGCTCGTCCAGCACTTCCTTCAGCTCGGTGTTGGAAAAGCCGTTGATCAGCATCTCCTGGCTCTCGCTCTCCAGCTCCACGAATACCTCCGCCGCCGTCTCCTTGGGCAGCAGCCGGTACAGAAGGGGCATGACCTCGGGGCCCGCCTCCTCCAGGATCAGGGCGATATCCGCACTCTCCATAGGCAGGAACATGTCACGCAGGTCGGCGTAGCGTTTCTCACGGATCATCTCCCTGATCTCGTCCAGCAGCCCGTCCATTTTGTTTTCCAAATCAATCATGCCACGTTCCTCCTTTCCCTGGATCGTCCACCGTTTTCGGACAGCAAAAAACACCCCAGCGCGGCAGGCGCTGCGGTGTAAGCGGGAAGCCATCCTGATATGCTGGCTCCAGGCCCTACCGTTACAAGCTTTAGCATCGCGGGGCGGTGAAGCTACGTTAGATACTACCTTGGTTTCGATAGTACCTGCTCAAACCATCTCATGGTGTCTCCACCATTTCGCGGCAGCAGCCCATATCCCTCGCGGTAGCCTTACCTACCGGTGAACAATACTATACTATGTCAAAATAAAGGGCTTGTCAAGAGCGGACACCATCTTTCGTCGACCTTTTTGTATAAATCGAAAAAATGTTTTACAAATATACCTTGTCGATGAAATCGCGGTGTGGTATACTGTATTATTGACGAAAAATCTCTTTTTACCGTAGAAAGGGGGGCGAGGATCGTGGGAATTCATGACGGGCACCGCGCCCGGAAGAAGGCGCAGTTCCGGCAGCACGGACTGGACGGCTTTGCCGATCACGAGGTGCTGGAGCTGCTGCTGTACTACGCCATCCCCCGGAAGGACACCAACGAGATCGCCCACCGGCTGCTGCAGAAGTTCGGCTCGCTGCAGAACGTATTCGCCGCCCCGGCGGAGGAGCTGGCGAAGGTGGACGGTGTGGGCGAGAGCGCGGCGCTGTTCCTGACGCTGCTGCCCCAGGTGCAGAAGCGGGCCATGCGCAGCGGCGGCAAGGAGCGGGTGCTGAACAGCGTGGACAAATGCGGCCGTTATTTTCTGGAGCTGTTGGGCCACGAGCGGCAGGAGTTGCTCTATCAGGCGTGCCTGGACGGCAAGGGCAAGCTGCTGAGCTGCAAGAAGCTGTCCCAGGGCAGCGCCGACTGCACCTCCCTTTCGGTGCGTCAGGTGGTGGAAAACGCCCTGCTGTCCGGCGCCAGTGCCGTGGTGCTGGCACACAACCACCCCAGCGGCGTGGCCCTGCCGTCAGAGAGTGACCGCGCCGTGACGCTGTGGGTGCGGGACGCGCTGAAAACCATGGACATCCGGCTATTGGATCACATCATCGTGGCGGATGACGATTTCGTCAGCATGAACCAAAGCGGGTATTTGGTTTAATTAAACTATGCAAGCGCTGCTTGCATAGTTCGGGCCGCCGAGGACGCCGGCCCCTACGCACCGTATACCGATAGAACTCCGTAGGGGGCGGCGTCCCCGACGCCCCGCCGAACAACGCTTCAGCGTCTACCGTGCGGCGGGGTGAGGTCACCCCGCCCTACGAAGCGGTATGTTGACATTCCGTAGGGCGGCATGACCACATGCCGCCGCGGCGAAACACTCCAAAGGAGAACCCCTATGCCTCAATTCAAAGTCCATTCCGAATACTCCCCCGCCGGCGACCAGCCCCAGGCCATCGCGGCCCTGGCCGAGGGCGTGGACAACGGCCTGCGTGAGCAGGTGCTCAAGGGCGTCACCGGCTCCGGCAAGACCTATACCATGGCCAAGGTCATCGAGCAGGTGCAGCGCCCCACCCTGGTGCTGGCCCACAACAAAACCCTGGCCGCCCAGCTCTGCGAGGAGTTCCGGGAATTCTTCCCGGAAAACGCCGTGGAGTACTTTGTCTCCTACTATGACTACTACCAGCCGGAGGCCTATATCCCCCACACCGACACCTATATTGAGAAGGACGCCTCCACCAACGAGGAAATCGACCGCCTGCGGCTTTCTGCCACCTGCGCTCTGCTGGAGCGGCGGGATGTGATCGTGGTGTCGTCGGTCAGCTGCATCTACGGTCTGGGCGAGCCGGACGACTTCGCCCGCATGATGATCTCCCTGCGCACCGGCATGACCATGGACCGGGACGAGCTGCTGCGCCGCCTGGTGGAGGACCGGTATGAGCGCAACGATGTGGCCTTCCAGCGGAACGTGTTCCGCGTCCGGGGCGACACGGTGGAGCTGTACCCCGCCTACTATAAAGACCGCGCCATCCGTGTGGAGTTCTTCGGCGACGAGATCGACCGCATCACCGAGTTCCATCCCGTCACCGGCGCGGCCATGAAAACGCTGAACCATGTGGCCATCTACCCCGCCAGCCACTACGTCACCCCCAAGGACAAGATGGACGCCGCCATGGCCCAGATCAGGAAGGAGCTGGCAGAGCGGCTGCAATTCTTCGAGGAGAACAACATGCTGGTGGAGGCCCAGCGCCTGCGCCAGCGGACGGAATACGACATGGAGATGATGACCGAGCTGGGCTATTGCTCCGGCATCGAGAACTACTCCCGCATTATCTCCCAGCGCCCCGCCGGGTCGCCGCCCATGACGCTGCTGGACTTCTTCCCCGATGATTTCCTGCTGTTTGTGGACGAGAGCCATGTGACGCTGCCCCAGGTGCGGGCCATGTACAACGGTGACCGGGCCCGTAAGGAGAGCCTGGTACGTTACGGCTTCCGCCTGCCCTGCGCCTTCGATAACCGGCCCCTGAAATTCGAGGAGTTCGAGGAGCGGTTCCACCAGGCTATCTACGTCTCCGCCACCCCGGGCGAGTACGAGAAGGCCCACACCGACCAGGTGGTGGAGCAGGTGATCCGCCCCACGGGACTGCTGGATCCCCGTATCGAGCTGCGGCCCGTGGTGGGCCAGATCGACGATCTGTCCGCCGAGATCCGTGCCCGCGCCGATCGGAACGAGCGGGTGCTGGTGACCACCCTCACCAAACGGATGGCGGAGGATCTGACCGCCCACTTCCGCCAGAACGGCATCCGTGTGCGGTACATGCACTCCGACGTGGCGGCGCTGGAGCGGATGGAGATCATCCGCGACCTGCGATTGGGCGAGTTCGACGTGCTGGTGGGCATCAACCTGCTGCGTGAGGGCCTCGACCTGCCGGAGGTCAGTCTGGTGGCCATTCTGGACGCGGACAAGGAGGGTTTCCTCCGCAGCGAGACCAGCCTGATCCAGACCATCGGCCGCGCCGCCCGCAACGCCGAGGGACTGGTGATCCTCTATGCGGACACCGTGACGCCGTCCATGCGCTCGGCCATGGATGAGACGGACCGCCGCCGCAAACTGCAGGACGACTTCAACCGCGCCCACGGCATCGTGCCCCGCACCATCCGCAAGAGCGTGCGGGAGATGGTGGAGATCAGCCACAGCGCCGAGGAGGCATCCCAGCTTTCCAAGAAGAAGCTCAGCGACCGGGAGCGGGCCGAGACCATCGCCCGTCTGGAAAAGGAAATGAAGGCCGCCAGCAAGATGCTGGAATTCGAGTACGCCGCGCTGCTGCGTGACCAGATCATCGAACTGCGAGGCGGCAAATGATGCCCAGCCCGGAAGACTTCCACCGGGACATCCGGGCGGCCAAGCGCTTCGGACTGGTGCAGGGGCTGCTGCTCCTGCCATCCATGTTCAGCCTTATTCTGGCTATCGCCTTTGCCGTAGGCGGGGACTGGCGGGAAGCCGCCGTGACCGCCGGTATCTGCGCGGTTTTCATCGGTGTGCTGGTCTGCCTTGAGCGTCGGCAAAAGCGCCTGCGCCGGGAGTCGACCCGGTATTATACCTTCCCCCTTCCCCGTGTCTTCGACTACGAGACAGTCTGCGCCGCCATAGAGACCGCGCCGGGCGTTCAATGGACGCACCTCTGCGATGAGACCGCCAGGATCTGCCGGATCGAGGGAGCGTTTTCGTGGCGGGTGGCGCTGCTGCATCAGCCGGAGTTCTCCGCATCCGCCTGCAAGGTCCAGCGTGACCGGGCCAACCGGGCCGCCAACCACGCCCATCCGGAAAAGCAGGAGGGCCCTCAGTGGGAGATTGCGTCCCGCGCCCGTGTCAATCTTGTGGTGTGCGACGCCATGAATGACGCGCTTTCCCGCTATATCGGCACCCATGCCCAGCATCTGCTGTCGCGCAACGAGAGCATCATCAACATGGCGGTGGTGGGCGATCGCCTGCTGATGCCGTCTGTCCGCGGCGCGGACGTGGATGATCCCTCTCTGAAGCGCTATGCCCGCAGCGCCGGCCTGATCTGGTCGCTGCTGTGTCAAAATTCAACCGAAACGAGAAACGAATCATGAAAAAGACCATCTCCTATCTCTACGTCATCCTGGGCGCGGCCTGCTGGGGCTTTATCGGCCTTTTTAACCGCATGCTGGGCGAAGCGGGTGTATCCGTCTGGAACCGCGTGTTCATTCGCAACTTCATCAGCCTCGTGCTGCTGACGGTGGTGTTCGCTCTGTTCCACCGGCAGGTGTTCCGCATCAAGCTGAAGCATCTGCCCATCTTCCTGGCGGCGGGCTTGATCAGCGTGCTGTGCCTGGCCATCACCTACTTCAACTGCCAGATGCGCTGCTCTCTGGCGGTGGCGGGTATCCTGCTGTACCTGGCCCCTTCCTTCGTGGTGCTGATGAGCGCCCTGCTGTGGAAGGCGCCCCTGACGAAGCGGAAGCTGCTGGCGCTGGTTCTGTCCTTCGCGGGCTGCGCGCTGGTCAGCGGCATCGTGGGCGGCGACACCTCCGTGTCCGCCGTGGGACTGCTGCTGGGCGTGGGCGCGGGCTTCTGCTACGCCACCTATACCATCTTCGCCCACTACGGCTTGACCCATTACGACAGCTACACCATGATCTACTGGACGTTCCTGGTGGCGGGCATCGGCTCGCTGTTCTTCCTGAACCCCACCGAGCTGGCCGCCGCGCTGCCTGACAGCCGCCTGTGGCTGGGATCGGCGGGCCTGGTGCTCATCGCCACGGTACTGCCCTACATCTTCTACACCAAGGGCCTGGAGGGCGTGGAGAGCGGCAAGGCCTCCATCATCGCCAACGTAGAGCCGGTGGTGGCGGCGCTGACCGGCGTGGTGTTTTTCCATGAGGCCCTCAGCATCTGGACGCTGCTGGGCGTCTGCTGCGTGCTGGGCGGCGTGATCCTGCTGGCGAAAGGAGACGACACATGCAAAGAATCCAATTCCTCAACGGCTTCCACCTGAAGCTCATCGCCATCTGCACCATGCTCATCGACCACATGGGCTATACGCTGTTCCCCGGCGTCATGTGGCTGCGGTGCGTCGGACGGGTGGCCTTCCCCATCTTCTGCTTTCTGATCGCCGAGGGCTGCGTATACACCCATGACCGGAAGAAATATGCGCTGCGCCTGCTGGTGTTCGCCCTGCTGTCCGAGATCCCTTTCAACCTGATGAACAGCGGCATGATATGGGATCCCTATGATCAGAATGTGCTGTGGACGCTGCTTCTCGGTGCGCTGGTCTGCTGGCTCACCGACTGGGCGCTGAAAAAGCGCACCGTATGGGCCTTCGTGCTGACGGGCGCGGTTATGTTGGCCGCCTACTGGCTGCTGGAGATCGGCAATACCGACTACGGCGGCTGGGGCATGCTGCTGGTGGCCGCGTTCTACGGCGTTCACCGCGCACCCAGCGGAGCAGTAGTGAAGATGATCGCCCAGGCTTTCGGCCTCGCCTTTTTCTCCCTCGGCGTTATGGGCGGCTACCTGTCCATCGAGCTGTGGTCGCTGGTGTCGCTGGCGCCTATCTGGCTCTATAACGGCCAAAGAGGCTTTTCCCACAAGGCGGTGCAGTACGGCTTTTACGCCTTTTACCCCGTTCATATTCTCATATTGTCCCTGATCGCAATGTACCGATATTAACAATAACAAGGAGGCTGTCCCTATGGCAAAGAACAAGGAAGAAAAGACCAACGTCATGCGGACGCTGGATCAGAAGAAGATCCCCTATACCGCCTTTTCCTACGATCCCAACGGCCCCATCGACGGTGTGTCGGTGGCGGCGGAGACAGGGCTGGACGCCGCCAGTGTGTTCAAGACGCTGGTGACAAAGGGCGCCAGCGGGGCATACTATGTATTCGATATCCCCGTGGCGGAAAATCTTGATTTGAAGAAGGCCGCCAAGGCGGTGGGCGAAAAGTCCCTCGCCATGCTGCCCCAGAAGGAGCTGCTGCCCCTGACGGGCTATGTCCACGGCGGTTGCTCCCCCGTGGGCATGAAGAAGCAGTTCCCCACCGTGTTCCATGAGACGGTGAACGAGCTGGCGCTGGTTGCTGTCTCCGCCGGAAAGATCGGCCATCAGGTGCAGGTGAAGCCTGATGACCTGCTGAATCTCCTCCGGGCTAAAACGGCGGATGTGGTGGTGTAAGAAGGATTTCGCGCCTTCGGGCGCGAGGGCGGCCTTCGGCGACCCACTTTTCCCAGCAGCTGGAAAAGTGGGCAAAAGAGCCGGAAGAAACCAATGGTTTCTTCACTTCCTTGCGCGCTATACGCTGTACAAAATTGCGAATGTGTACCGCGCGTTTGCGTGAGATTTTCTTTTTCGTTTCGTTATCGAATCGTCTCTGCTTCGGCGCCGCTGCCGCTGATACTTGCGCCGAACAACGCTTTGGGTTCTACCGTTAGGAGCATGAGCGGCAGCGGCGCAAGACGAAAGTCGATTCGCCATACGCAGCGATAACAGCCATTCTCCGTGACCGCGCGGCAAAGGGTCACAAATTTACACCGCAAAACAGCGTGCAGGAAGTCTTGAAACCTGCGGTTTCAAGCTGTCTTTTTGGGTACTTTTGGGACAGCGGCCAAAAGTACCTCGCGCTCGCAAGCGCGAAAAAACCTTCGTTCCGCAGAACGAAACATTTCAATCCCCTATTGACATTAAAAATTCAATTTACTACACTTATCTGCACCAAATCACGCAGAATCGAGGAATACCATGCAAAAGGAAATTTTCATCAAGGGCGCACGGGAGAATAACCTGAAAAACATCGACGTGACCATCCCCCGCGACAAGCTGGTGGTGCTGACGGGCCTGTCCGGCAGCGGCAAAAGCTCCCTGGCCTTTGACACCATTTACGCCGAGGGTCAGCGCCGGTATGTGGAGAGCCTCAGCTCCTACGCCCGGATGTTCCTGGGCCAGATGGACAAGCCCGACGTGGACTATATCGACGGCCTGTCCCCCGCCATCTCCATTGACCAGAAGACCACCAGCAAGAATCCCCGCTCCACCGTGGGCACGGTGACGGAGATCTATGACTATATGCGCCTTCTGTGGGCGCGGGTGGGCGTGCCCCACTGCCCCAAGTGCGGAAAAGAAATTCGCCAGCAGACCATCGACCAGATCATCGACCAGATCATGGCCCTGCCGGAGGGCACCCGCATCCAGGTGATGGCCCCGGTGGTGCGGGGCCGCAAGGGCGAGCATACCAAGGTGCTGGAGGACGCCCGCCGCAGCGGCTACGTCCGCGCCCGCATCGACGGCGAGATGCACGAGCTGGACGAGGAGATCAAGCTCTCCAAGACCTTCAAGCACCAGATTGACATCGTGGTGGATCGCCTGATCGTCCGCGCCGATATCGCCACCCGCCTGACCGACAGCGTAGAGACCGCCTCTAACCTGACCGGCGGCCTTGTGACGGTGAATCTTCTGAAGGAGGGACAGGACTTGTCCTTCTCCCAGAACTACGCCTGCGAGGACTGCGGCGTGTCCATCGAGGAGCTGGCGCCCCGCCTGTTCTCCTTCAACAGCCCCTTCGGCGCATGCCCCACCTGCACGGGCCTGGGCATGCAGCTGAAGGTGGATCCCACCCTGGTGATTCCCGACGAGAGCAAGTCTATCTTGGACGGCGCGGTGGTGGCCACCGGGTGGAACTCCATCCGCTCCGACGGCATCTCCCGCATGTACTTCGACGCCCTCAGCAAGCGGTATAACTTCTCCCTTCGCACTCCTTACGCCCAGCTGTCCAATGAGGTGAAGGACATCATTCTCTACGGCACTAAGGGCGAGAAGCTGACGCTGGAATACGACCAGCCCCGGGGCAAGGGCACGCTGCACCAGGCCTTTGAGGGCATCGCCAACAATCTGGAGCGGCGGTATATAGAAACCCAGTCCGACGCCAGCAAAAAGGAGATTGAATCCTTCATGGCGGCCTGCCCCTGCCCCACCTGCCAGGGCAGGCGTCTGCGGCCGGAAGCCCTGGCTGTCACCGTGGGCGGCCTGTCCATCCACGATGCCACCTCCATGCCGGTGGACGACGAGATCGCCTTCTTCGACGGCCTGACCCTGACGGGCAATCAGCAGATGATCGCCGCGCAGATCTTGAAAGAGATCGGTTCCCGGCTGCGGTTTTTGCAGTCGGTGGGCCTCAGCTATCTGACCCTCAGCCGCTCCTCCGGCACCCTGTCCGGCGGTGAGAGCCAGCGTATCCGGCTGGCCACCCAGATCGGCAGCAGCTTGATGGGCGTGCTGTATATTCTGGACGAGCCCTCCATCGGCCTGCACCAGCGGGACAACGACAAGCTGCTGGATACCCTGCGCCATCTCCGGGATCTGGGCAACACCCTGATCGTGGTGGAGCATGACGAGGACACCATGCGCGCCGCCGACTGGCTTATCGACATCGGCCCCGGCGCCGGCGCCCTGGGCGGACAGGTGGTGTCCGCCGGAACGCCGCAGCAGGTGATGGCCGATCCCAACAGCCTGACGGGCCAGTACCTCAGCGGCAAAAAGCGCATCGAGGTACCGGCGTGCCGCCGCGTCGGAAACGGCAAATGGCTGACGGTGCGGGGCGCACGGGAGAACAACCTGAAAAACATCGACGTGTCGGTGCCCCTGGGCACGCTGACCTGCGTCACCGGCGTATCCGGCAGCGGCAAGAGCTCACTGGTCAACGAGATCATCTTCAAGCGGCTGGGGGCCGACCTGAACCGCATGAAGGTCCACCCCGGCCGGCACGACGCCATCGAGGGCGAGGAGCATCTGGACAAGGTCATCAACATCGACCAGAGTCCCATCGGACGGACGCCCCGCTCCAATCCCGCCACCTATACCAATCTTTTCAACGATATCCGCGACCTGTTCGCCTCCCTGCCCGACGCGAAGGCAAGGGGCTACGGCCCCGGCCGCTTCTCCTTCAACACCAAGGGCGGCCGGTGCGAGGCCTGCTGCGGCGACGGCGTGCTGAAAATCGAGATGCACTTCCTGGCGGACGTGTACGTCCCCTGCGAGGTGTGCCACGGCAAGCGCTACAACCGGGAGACCCTGGAGGTGCGCTATAAGGGCAAGTCCATTGCCGAGGTGCTGGAGATGACGGTGGACGAGGCGCTACCCTTCTTCTCCGCCCTGCCCAAGATCGCCGCTCGGCTGCAGACCCTGCAGGACGTGGGCCTGGGCTATGTGAAGCTGGGCCAGTCCTCCACCACACTGTCCGGCGGCGAGGCCCAGCGCGTCAAGCTGGCCACGGAGCTTTCCAAGCGCTCCACCGGCCGCACCATCTATATTCTGGACGAGCCTACCACGGGCTTGCACGCCGACGACGTGAAGAAGCTGCTGGCGGTCCTGCAGCGGCTGGTGGAGGCGGGCAACACCGTGCTGGTGATCGAGCACAACCTGGACGTGATCAAATGCGCCGACTATCTCATCGACCTGGGCCCGGAGGGCGGCGTCGGCGGCGGCACGGTGGTGGCCACCGGCACGCCGGAGCAGGTGGCGGCGGTACCGGCGTCCTACACGGGACAATATCTGAAAAAGATGCTGGAACGGTAAAGCACACATCTGTCCCCTTCCCTGCATAGGATAGCGTGGGGAGGGGACGGCATGGCGCTTTTCTGGGAGGGTGTGGCCGCGTTTCTGGAGGCCATCGGCATCGCGGCGGTTTTATGGGTGCTTTTCGACTGGTTTATGTACCCCCAAAGGGCCGTTAATGTACCCATTCTGGTGCCCTTATCCGGCGACGCGGAGGGCCTTGAGCCGCTTTTGCGGCGGCTGGAGGGCCTGACCGTCGTCCTGCTGGACGAGGGACTTTCTGACCTGGGGACGGAGCGGGCGGCATACGCCGCATCCCGCGATCCCAACATTACACTGAAGAAACGGGGGGAGACCCATGGGGGAACGCAGTACCATTGAGGGCACTGTGGAAAACGTGGTGTTCCAGAACGAGGAAAACGGCTATACGGTGCTGAGCCTGCTGACCGACCAGGGCGAGGTGGTAACGGTGGTGGGCTGCATCCCCTTTGCCGCCGCCGGCGAGAGCATGACCGTCACCGGCGTGTGGGTCAACCACCCCACCTACGGCGTGCAGATGACCGCCGAGCTGGTGGAGCGCCGCATGCCCCAGGATGAGGACGGCATCGTGTGCTACCTCTCCTCCGGCGTGCTGAAGGGCGTGGGGCCCGCCACCGCCGCCCGGCTGGTGGATCGCTTCGGCGCCGACACCCTGCGCATCATCGAGGAGGAGCCGGAGAAGCTGTCCACCCTGAAGGGCATCACATCCAAGAAGGCCATGGAGATCTCCGCCGCCTTCCGCAGCCTGACGGGCCTGCGGCGGGTGATGGAATTCCTCAGCCGCTATGACCTGCCGGTGACGCTGGCCATGAGCCTTCTGCGCGCCTATGGCGACGAGACGCTGGAAAAATTGAAGGACAACCCCTATCTCCTCACCGACGAGCGGTGCGGCGTGGACTTCGCCGCCGCCGACGAGATCGCCCTGTCCATGGGCTTTGACGGGGACGCCCCCTGCCGGGCCGAGGCGGCGGTGCTGTACGAGCTGAACCACAACCTGTCCAACGGCCATGTGTTCCTGCCCCGGCCCAAGCTGATCGCCGCCACCATGGAGCTGATCGGCGTCACGGAGGAGACGGCGGAAAAGGCGCTGGACGATCTGTGCGATCGCTTCGCCGTGGTGTGCAGGCCCATCGCCAACGTGGAGGGCTGCTATCTGCGGCGGATGTACGAGGCGGAGGCCTATGTGGCCAAACGGCTGGCCGCCGCCTGCGGCGACGACTGGGACTGCGGCCGGAACGTGGACCGGATCATCGACGACATCGAAAAGCGGCAGGGCATCGCCTATGCCCCGGAGCAGCGCCGCGCCGTGGCGCTGGCGGCGGAGCGGGGTGTGCTGCTGCTGACCGGCGGCCCCGGCACCGGCAAGACCACCTCCGTGCGGGGCATCGTGACGCTGTTCGAGCGGATGGGCCTGGATACCGTGCTGCTGGCGCCCACGGGCCGCGCCGCCCAGCGGATGAGCCAGCTCTGCGGCAAGGAGGCACAGACCATCCACCGCTGCCTGGGCATGAGCTGGAACGAGCTGACCGGCGAGGTGACCTTCCGCAAGAACGAGAAGGAGCCGCTGGAGGCCGACGCCGTCATTGTGGACGAGATGAGCATGGTGGATCTGGAGCTGATGGCGTCGCTGCTGCGCTCCATGCGGCCCGGCTGCCGCCTGGTGATGGTGGGCGACCCGGATCAGCTCCCCTCCGTGGGCGCGGGCAACGTGCTGGGCGATCTGCTGCGCAGCGGCGTGGTACCCGCCGTGTCCCTGACGGAGATCTTCCGCCAGGCGGAGAAGAGCGCCATTATCCGCAACGCCCACGCGGTGAACACTGGCCGTCCGCCGGAGCTGAAAAACACCCAGAACGACTTTTTCTTCCTGTGCCGCCGCGCCCCCGACCGGCTGGTACAGACGGTGGTGGAGCTGTGCCAGCAGCGGCTGCCGGACAACATGGGTATCCCGGCGGATCAGATCCAGGTGCTGTCCCCCACCCGGAAGGGCGTGTGCGGCACGGTGAACCTGAACCGGGCCCTGCAGGCGGCGCTGAACCCGCCCGCCGCCGGAAAGCACCAGAAGCCCTGGGGCGACATGGTGTTCCGGGAGGGCGACCGGGTCATGCAGACCCGCAACAACTACGACGTGGTATGGGAGAAGGACGACGGCTCCATGGGGGCCGGGATCTTCAACGGCGACGTGGGGGTGATCCGGGAGATCGACCCCTCCGGCGAACTGATCACCATTCAATTTGACGACCGCACCTGCGTATACACCGCCGACCTGCTGAACCAACTGGACATGGCCTACGCCATGACGGTACATAAGGCCCAGGGCAGCGAATACCGCTGCGTGGTGCTGGTGTCGGCGGCGGTGGCCCCGGCGCTGATGGTGCGGGGCGTATTGTACACCGCCATCACCCGCGCCCGTGAGCTGCTGGTGCTGGTGGGCGACGATGTGGCCCCCGGCCAGATGGCGGCCAACGACAAGCAGCAGCGCCGTTACAGCGGCCTGCGGCGGAGACTGCGGGAGGAGGCAATGAGCCATGGGCTTCAATGACGAGCTGAATAAGATCACCAATGATCTGCTGGGGGTATTCTTTCCCCGGAAATGCCCCTTCTGCGGCAGAGGTGTGGACAGGAAGTCCCTGCTGTGCCAGCCCTGCAGCGACACGCTGCCCCGGTGCGGCAGGGTGCGGCAGGGCGCGGATTTTGGCCGGTGCGCCGCGCCGCTCTATTACGAGGACAGCGTGCGCAAGGCCATCCTGGACTACAAATTCCACGGAAGGCTCAACGGACTGGACTGCTTCGGCCGCATGATGGCCGAGACGGCTGCGGAGCAGTACAGCGGCGAGTTCGACGCCATCACATGGGTGCCGGTCAGCAAGAAGCGGCTGAAAAAGCGGGGCTTCGACCAGGCCCGGTATCTCACCGCCAGCATGTGCGTGGACTGGCATGTGGCCCCCATCGAGACGCTGCGGAAGGTGGTGGACAATCCGCCCCAGTCCGGCATCCACGACGGGGCGGAGCGCCGGGCCAACGTGCTGGGCGTGTATGAGGCGGTGTCGCCGGAGCAGTTCGCGGGAAAGCGTCTGCTGCTGGTGGACGACATCTGCACCACCGGCGCCACCCTGGGCGAGTGCGCCCGTGTTCTGAAGGCGGCAGGCGCGGCGGAGGTGATGTGCCTGACGCTGGCCATGGTGCGGGAGTAAAACGGTAGTTTTTGGGGTATAGTAGAGAAAGGGTATTTCGCGCCCCGGCGCGGGGTACTTTTGTCAACAGCCTGTAGGGGCGACCCTCGCGGTCGCCCGTAAAAAAACGGTGTGTAATGGCGCATCGGGCGACCGCAAGGGTCGCCCCTACGGATCGGTTTTACGGGGTACAACGGTGATACGGCGGGGCGTCGGGGACGCCGCCCCCTACGAAAAATAGGGTAGAACTCCGTAGGGCGGCATGACCACATGCCGCCGCACAATAAGCCCTGTGCGCCAACGCGGCGGGATGAGGTCACCCCGCCCTACGAATGGTTTTTCGAGAGCGCAGCGGTCATACGAATGGGCCAACGGTGTCCATCACCTGTGCAAACGCCGATACTCTCGTTTCTCTTTTAACAAATCTGTGAACATTTACAACTTGCTCTTGCAAAACGCAAAGGCTGTCAGTATAATACTTAATTGGGAAAAATTCGGCTTATGGCCGCACATGATAACACAAATGAAGAAATGATGAGGTGCAGCTTATGTGTTCTTTGGCAAAAGATATCGGTATCGATCTGGGTACCGCTTCCGTTCTGGTATATATCAAGGGTAAGGGCGTCGTGCTGAACGAGCCGTCGGTGGTGGCCATCGACAAGAATACCGGCCGCCTGCTGAAGGTGGGCGCCGAGGCCCAGGCCATGCTGGGCCGTACCCCCGGCAACATCGTGGCCATTCGTCCCCTGCGTGAGGGCGTCATCTCCGACTATGACATGACGGAGCGGATGCTGAAGGAGTTCATTCACAAGGTCACCGGCGGCTTCCAGATGTTCAAGCCGCGGGTCATTATCTGTGTGCCCTCCGGCATCACCGAGGTGGAGGAGCGTGCCGTGGTGGACGCCGGCATCCAGGCGGGCGCACGCCGCGTGTATCTGATCGAGGAGCCGGTGGCGGCCGCCATCGGCGCGGGCATCGACATCGCCAAGCCCGACGGCCACATGGTGGTGGACATCGGCGGCGGCACCACCGATATCGCCGTCATCTCCCTCAGCGGCGTGGTGGAGAGCGCCTCTATCAAGGTGGCAGGCGACCAGTTCAACGAGGCCATCGTCAAGTATATGCGCCGCAAGCACAACGTGCTGGTGGGCGAGCGTACCGCCGAGATGATGAAGATGCGCATCGGCTGCGTGTTCCCCAAGGAGGAGGAGACCTCCATCGACGTGAAGGGCCGCTGTCTGCTGACGGGCCTGCCCAAGACGCTGACCGTTACCTCTACCGAGATGCTGGAAGCCTTCGAGGAGCCGGTGGAGCGGATCCTGGAGGCCGTTCACGGCGTGCTGGAGCGTACTCCGCCCGAGCTGGTGGCCGATATCTCCGACAACGGCATCGTCATGACCGGCGGCGGCAGCTTGGTGGACGGCTTCGATAAGCTGATCACCGCCCGCACCGGCATCCACACCATGGTGGCCGAGGACGCCATCTCCTGCGTGGCCGAGGGTACCGGCAAGAGCCTGGATTCCCTGAATTCCATGACCGACGGCACCGTGAACCTGAGCCGCAGACGGCAGATGAACTAAAAATACTGGCATGAAATCTTCGATTTCATTGCCAAAGGGGATTGCAGGCTGCTGCGCGCCTTTGGCACTTGCAGCCTGAGAAGTATTTTTCTGACGCACATGTCGTCAGAAAAATGATTTAAATAATTCGCGGCGTTCGCGCCGCGAACTCTGCGAGGCTTTACGAGGCTTTTTGATATTGTCATCGAGCAGCGCTGACAGTTTTACTACTAAAAGAACGGCCATTTCATAATGGCCGTTCTTTTTCATTTTTTCTTGACGATTGGCGGAAAATAGGCTAGTATGGTGATATGAAGCGCAGGCCACGTTGTGCCCTGCCGTCAAATCATATAGGAGGCAATACTATGAAGTTTTCCAGCAAGGTTCTGAAATGCGGCCTGTCCCCCATGCGTAAGTTTCATCCTTATGCCGTGGCGGCAGAAGCAAAAGGCAAGAAGATCTATCATCTGAACATCGGCCAGCCGGACATCGAGACCCCCAAGGCTTACTTCGAGGCTGTGCGCCACTTTGACCTTCCGGTATTGGAATACGCGCCGTCCCCCGGTATCCCCGTTCTGATCGACGCCATCCAGAAATACTATGACGACCTGGGCATGCACTTTGAAAAGGGTGACATCCTGATCACCAACGGCGGCAGCGAGGCGCTGCAGATCACCATGAACTGCATCCTGGATGACGGCGATGAGATCCTCATCCCCGAGCCCTTCTACCCCAACTACAATACCATGGCCTACACCTGCGGCGCGAAGATCCACCCCATTCCCACCTCTCCCCACGACGGCTACCACTACGCCGACCGCGCCAAGGTCGAGGCGGAGATCAACGAGCACACCCGCGCCATCATGGTCACCAACCCCGGCAACCCCACCGGCGCCGTGCTGACGCCGGTGGAGATGCGCATGATGGTGGACATCGCCAAGGAGCACGACCTGTTCATCATCGGCGACGAGGCTTACCGCGAGTTCGTCTATGCCGGTGAGCCCCTGCAGTCCATGGGTCAGTTTGATGACGCCGCCGACAACGTCATCGTCATCGACACCGTGTCCAAGCGGTTCTCCGCCTGCGGCGCCCGCATCGGCTGCATGATCTCCCGCAACAAGGAGCTGATGGCCCAGGCTATGAAGTACGCCCAGTGCCGTCTGTCCGTCCCCACCCTGGATCAGATCGCCTCCGCCGCCCTGTACAGCGTCGGCCCCGAGTACTTCGCCGCCGTCCGCGATGAGTACAAGCTGCGCCGCGACACCGTCATGCGCAAGCTGAAGGAGATCCCCGGCGTGGTGTGCGAGTGTCCCCGCGGCGCCTTCTATGTGATGGCCGCCCTGCCGGTGGATGACGCCGACAAGTTCCAGATGTTCCTGCTGGAGGAGTTCGACGATCACGGCGACACTGTCATGTTCGCCCCCGGCGAGCCCTTCTATGCCACCCCCGGCAAGGGCAAGAACGAGATCCGCATCGCCTATGTGCTGAAGCAGGAGGCGCTGGAGCGTGCCATGGATCTGCTGCGCCTGGGCATCGAGGCATATAACAAGAAATAATTTCCCGCATACATAACGAACACCGGCTGCGTACCAGGGTACGCAGCCGGTGATTTTTTCTGTAAAGCCACCCTGCAAAACAGAGTGGCGTATTTTATAGTTTAGCACCATGCCGCGGCGGATGCAAGTGGTTTTTCACCACTTTTTCAATTTCGGCGGATGGCGGGAAAACCGGTACTTTTTCACCGCATATTTTGGGATATTTACGTCTTGACGGGAGAAAATCATACGACTACAATGTAGCATATTTTTGTGAGCGCCGGGACTTCCGCAGGGGAAGGGCCCGGCGCGGAAGGGAACAGGGAACGGCGTATGAAGTATGTATTTGTGACTGGCGGCGTGGTGTCCGGCCTGGGTAAGGGCATCTGCGCGGCGTCGCTGGGCCGCCTTTTGAAGCAGCGCGGCCTGCGGGTGCGGAACCAGAAATTTGACCCCTATCTGAATGTGGATCCCGGCACCATGAGCCCCTATCAGCACGGCGAGGTGTTCGTCACCGACGACGGCGCCGAGACCGACCTGGATCTGGGCCACTATGAGCGATTCGTGGACGAGAGTCTGACGGGCCGGTGCTCCGTGTCCTCCGGCCGGGTGTACTGGGATCTCCTCAACCGTGAGCGCCAGGGCGCGTTCCTGGGCGGCACGGTGCAGATCATCCCCCACGTCACCGACGAGATCAAGAGCCACGTCTACGCCATGGAGCAGGAGGACGTGGATGTGCTGATCTGCGAGATCGGCGGCACGGTGGGCGATATCGAGAGCCAGCCCTTCCTGGAGGCCATCCGTCAGGTGGCGGTGGAAAAGGGCCGGGAAAACGTGGTGTACATCCATGTGCCCCTGATCGTCCAGATCCCCGGCAGCGGTGAGCTGAAGAGCAAGCCCACCCAGCACTCCGTCAAGGAGCTGCTGAGCCTGGGCATCCAGCCGGACGTGCTGGTGTGCCGCAGCGACGTGCCCATCCCGGAGGACATGCGGAAGAAGATCGCCCTGTTCTGCAACATTTCCGAGGACTGCGTCATCCAGAACACCACGGCGGACACCCTGTACGAGGTGCCGCTGCTGCTGCAGAAGGAGGGCCTGGACGAGATCGTGTGCCGCAAGCTGGGGCTTGACCGTCCGGCGGCGGACATGACCCACTGGGCCGCCATGGTCAGCGACATCAAGAACGCCAGCCGCGAGGTCACCATCGCCCTGGTGGGCAAGTATGTCCAGCTTCACGACGCCTACCTCAGCGTGGAGGAATCCCTGTTCCACGCCGGTACCGCCTGCGGCGCGGTGGTGCATATTCGGTGGGTGGATTCCGAGACCGTGACGGCGGAGAACGCGGCGGAGGTGCTCTCTGGATGCAGCGGCATCCTGGTGCCCGGCGGCTTCGGCGACCGGGGCATCGAGGGCATGATCGCCGCGGCCCAATACGCCCGCGAGAACGACATTCCCTATCTGGGCATCTGCCTGGGTATGCAGATCGCCGTCATCGAGTTTGCCCGCCATGTGCTGGGCTGGGCCGACGCCCACTCCACTGAGATGGCGCCCCAGACGGCCCATCCCGTCATCGACCTGATGCCGGATCAGGTGGGCGTCAGCAGCAAGGGCGGCACCATGCGGCTGGGGCAGTATCCCTGCGTCCTGGCGGCGGACAGCCGGGCCCGCGCCCTGTACGGTCAGAGCGAGATCAGCGAACGGCACCGCCACCGCTATGAGTTCAATAACGACTTCCGGGAGCGCATCACCGCCGCCGGACTGGTGCCCACCGGCACATCCCCTGACGGACATTTGGTGGAGATCGTGGAGAACCCCGCCCACCGGTGGTTCGTGGGCGTCCAGTTCCACCCGGAGTTCAAGAGCCGTCCCGACCGACCCCATCCCCTGTTCCGGGGCTTTGTGGCGGCGGCGCTGGAGAAATAAAAAAACGACCCGTTACCGCAGGTAACGGGTCGTTTTTTTGCTACATGTTGTGGATGTCGTTCAACAGCTCGTCCAACGACATATTGCTGACCTTTTTGTCCGCGGCAGCTGCGGGATCGGCGGTCTCTGCTGCCTGACGGGCGGCTTCCGCTTCGGCGGCCTGCCGTGCGGCCTCCGCTGCCTGGCGCTGGGCCAGCTCCTGCTGCATTTTGCCGGACAGATCCTCCACAAAGGGACTGGTCAGCGTATCGTCGGAGACCTTCCGCTGGGGTGCGGCAGGTGAGGCGCTCTTCCGGACGGGCGCGGCAGGGGCGGATGCCCTCTGCGCCGGCTGGGGCGCGGGCACGGCCTTCACCGGCTCGGCGCGCCGGACAGGCTGCTGTACAGGGCGTCCCGGGGCTTCACCGCGGCCGGGACGGGGCGGCTGGGGCGGCTCGTTATCGTCATCGCCGCCGTCATCATAGTCGTCATTGCCGCCGCTGTGGCCGATACGGCCCAGCAGGAAGCCTACCAGCAGCAGGATGATCACCAGCAGCGCCGCACCGATGATCAGAGCGGTAGTGGTGGCCATCTCGCCTACCAGAGGCAGCGTTACCGTCATGGGGACGGAATAGGTGGGCGGCTCAGGCGGGATATTGGGGTCGATGATCTCCATGGTGGGGATGATGCCCTCGTACTTGGGCATACGGTACACATGGACGGTATAGGTCTTGGCGGTGGTGCCGTCCTCTGCCGTGCAGGTAACGGTCATCACGGTGTCCCCCTCCTGGAAGAGCTGGGCGCTGGCCTCGGTGACCTTCAGGGCCTTCTCGTCCTTTGCCACGCCGGTCAGCTTGGCGGCTTTGGTCTCATAGGGGACGTAGGCCACATAGTCTGTCACCGCGCCGGAGAAGGTGGGGCTGAGGGTGCCTACATCCAGCGTCAGCTCCTTCAGCGTGGCGTCTGTGCTGGGCTTGTAGTTGGGATCCTGCTCACGGGTGACGGAGATGGTATAGGTCTTTTTGGCGCCGGTGGCGGCGGTACAGGTGACGGTAACGGTGTTGCTGCCCACCACCAGGGAATTGCCGCTGACGGAGACCTTGGCGGAGCCGTCCGCCGCCTTGTAATTGAGATTCAGAGACTCCACCGCATAGGGCACCTTGGCGGTATAGTAGGTGGTGCTCTTATTAAACGCCGGGCTCAGTGTGGCGTTAGAGCAGCTGAGAGAACCCAGGTCGCAGTTGCTGCTGAGGGGGGCGTCCACCTTGCCGCTCCACGAGGCCGGGCTCAACGAGGTATCCGCCGTGCCGTCGCTGACGGTGATGTTCTTGAAGCTGGCGCTCAGTGCCGTGCCTGCGTCAAGATTGCTCTTGACCCGGAAGGTTACGGACAGCACGCTGGAGGAGGAGATGGGATCCACGCCGTACAGCACGAATTTCATGCCGTCGTTGACCATGGTCCAGCCGCTGAGCTGGTTGTCATAGTTGGTGAATTCCAGCACGCTGCTGTCATAATCCAGCGTGGCGTCCACGCCCATGATGCCGCTGCCGGAGACGCTGAGGGTCAGCTTGACGGTGCTGCCGGCCTGTACGGTGCCGCTGCCGCTGAGAGAGGCGGTCGCCGCCTCGGCCCGCTGGGGCAGCAGGGCCGTGATCACCAGCGCCAGCGTCAGCAGCAGCTTCAAAAGGGAAGAAGTCGTTTTTTTCATGACGTTATACTCCTATCAGCCGATGGTATCCTTGCCCACGACCACGCGTGCGGCCTTGACCACGTCAGTAATGCTGACCTTGCCGTCCTGGTTGATGTCGGCGGCCAGCTCATAGACATCCTCCAGCGTTTTCTTGCCCACCACATGGGACTGGATGGCCACCACGTCGGTGATGGTCACGATACCGTCGCCGTTGATGTCGCCACGAACGGCCATCACGAAGGTGACGCCCTGGTAGGTCAGGGTCATACCGGTGCCGATATTACCGCTGGTGACCTTGGTATTGCCATTGTACATGACGGCGCCGCTGCCCAGCTGCTGCAGCAGAGCGCCAGCGTCAACGCCCGGCACCAGAACCATCGCGTAATACTCATCATCCAGAGGTACGGCGTCATACTGAGGCGTAAAGACCATATTCTTGGCCTGCATCACGGTGACGCCGGCGGTATAGCCCTCCCAGCCCTTGAAGGAATAGCTGTACTGGCTGTCGGGTGCTTTGATCGGCGGAGTGGCGGGCGCGGGGATCAGCTCGCCCTCGGCCACGGTGCCGCGGAGATAGATGTCGCCGTCGGCATCCAGGAAGGTGTAGGTGTACACATCGGCGTACTGGGCGTACAGCGTCAGGTCGGAGGCAACGATCTTGTTGCCGGACATGATCTGCTCGCCGCCGGTCTTTTCGGTGAACCAGCCAATGAAGGAATAGCCCTCCTTGCTGGCGGTGGGCAGCTTGCCGTAGATGATGTCGCTGAGCTTGACGGTCTTGGTGGCGCTGCCGTTCAGGGTACCGCCGTTGGGATCAAAGGTGACGGTATAGGTCTCGTCATCGTGGGTCTGGCCGCTGTTCTGGCGGACGGTGAACTCGGACTTTGCCAACTCCACCGCGCTGCCGCCGGCCGCCGCCGTCAGGGTAAAGACGTAGTCTCCGGCGGCCAGGGCACTGTAAGCCACGCTGTTGTCCAGCTTCATCAGGTCATAGGAGGTGGCGTTGGGCGAGGCGGTGGCATTGATGGCCACAGCGCCGCTCTTGGTGGTAACGGTCATCTTCACGGACGTGATGGGGGCCGAGCAGGAGATGACGCCCCGGACGGGGAAAGAGGAGTTCTTGGCCACCAGGATGTTGTCCTTGGTGGGATAGATGATGCCCTCCACGCGCCAGTCCGCCGCGCTGGCCGTCACGGGGGACAGGTACCAGGCGGAGGCGGGCGCCTCCTCGGTGGGAGCCGCCATCACCAGCGTATCGTTCTGGTAGGAGAGATATGTCCCCGTGCCCACATTTTTCAGCAGTCTGCCGCTGGCGCCGTCCTCCGTCACCCATTTCTGGCTGTCGGAGGTATCAGGCTTGGCCAGAATCACGGCGCCCTGGCTGGCGGCCAGACGAAGGGTGCTGCCGTTCACGGTAACGCTCAGGGTATAAAACCCGCCCTCATAGTGGGTCAGGGTGAAGGTCTGGATGCCGTTTTCCGCGTTCTTGGCGTTCAGCGCCGCCTTGCCGCCAGCGGCGTCAAGGGCCAGATGCTGGTTGTCGCGGTTCAGCAGAATCTGATAGCTGCCCTCGGCCAGGGAATCACTCTTGTTGTTCATCCGCATCACCAGGGCGTCCGCCGGCTCGCGGACACGCAGGCGGGTGTATACGCCCATCTGCACGCCGCTGGAGCAGCCGTAGTAGTACCGCAGGATCTTACCGGCGGTGCCGTACTTGTTGGCGTCGTCGCCGGACATGGCGTCGCCGGAGCGGCCATTCTCGCTGTAAAGCTGCTCCGCTGTCACCAGGCGGCCGGACTCGTCATAGATGGCCTGGATCAGCTGCCCCTCCGGCTGGTTGGCAAAGCCGCCCAGGTTGGTGAAGGCCCGCTGGATCAGCGAGCAGGCGTCGCTGACGCCGTGCTGCACCGCGCGGCTCCAGAATACATTCTTCAGCGCAACGGAGTAGTTGTCGATCTTGAAGCCCGCCACCCGGCTCTCTACCGCGCTGACCAGGGAGTCGTAGAACTTGGCCTTGGTATAGTCATACTGAGCCGCACCGAAGGTATCGCCGTAGGTCTGGTACATCTCACGCCACTTCGCGTCAAAGCGGGTGCCGTAGCCGGGAGAGGGGTTGCTGTAGGCGTAAATCAGCTGGTTGCCGATATCCCGGTACACGCTGCTGTCGGTGCTGTTCTGGCACCAGCGGGCAAACTCCACCGGGGTGCCCGCCTTGCTGGCGAACATGTACAAGCCGTAGGACTTGCCGCCGGGGTCGCCGGGGGTGGTGGCGATACAGCCGGGGCCGTCGCTGCTGTTGCCGATCTCATAGTAGCGGCTCAGGTTGTCATACTTGGCGTTGTACCACTCCATGGCCGTCTCGGCGATGGCGCGGATGAGAAAGCCGCTGCCCACCAGACCCAGCACGATGGCAAAGCTCAGCAGCAGTGCGGTGCCTCTCCGTAATAGCTTCATACCGTTTTCCTCACTCTCCGTCAGAATACGCGGACATGCAAACACAGGGGGAGGCGTATCGCCTCTCCGCTGATTTACATAATTATATTCAAAGCAAGTATAGCATCCGGCGGCGGGCTTGTCTATAAAAAACACGAAAAAAACACAAAAAATTGAGGGATTTTGTCGGGTAACTACCACATTTAGGAAGAGCAGAATATGATATAACGCTTCAGACTGGAAAAATGTTTCAGTCCCGGGAAATTATGTCAACAAACAGCAGAGGAGGCGGCCATCCGGCCGTCTCCTCTGCTGTGTCCGGCTGTTTACCGGGCCGCCTCCGCCCAGTGGTTATCCACCAGCTTGTCGAAGTCCACCCATTGCTCCTCCGTCAACTCTCCCGCCTGGGTCATGACGGTCTCCAGCCGCTCCAGAGACGCCTTCTCCATGGTCAGCGGCAGGTTCCACGCGCCGATCTCCCGGTGGCGGGCGGTAACGGCCTCCAGCGTGTCAAGGCTGGTGTCGGGGAACTGGCCGATGATGGCCTCTGCCACCTCACGGTCGGTGTGGGAATCCACCCAGTCCAGCGCCCTGGCAATGGCCCGGCAGAAGGCGGCGATCACATCGTCATGGGCCTGGATATAGCTCTGTGAGGCGAAGTAGGCCGTATAGGGGATCTGGCCGCTCTCCGCGCCGATGGAGCAGAGGATATACCCCTCACCGGAGGTGACCACCTGGGTGGCGGCGGGCTCGAACAGCGTCACATAGTCCCCCTGGCCGCCGGTGAAGGCTCCGGCCATCATGTTGAACTGCACGCTGGTATCCACGGTCACGTCCACCTGGGGCTCCAGGCCGTGCTGTCGCAGGACGTACTCCAGCGTCATCTCCGGCACGCCGCCCTTGCGGCCGCCGATGATGGTCTTGCCCCGCAGATCCTCCCAGTCGAAGGGCCCGTCGGTGCGGCCCATGAGGAACGCGCCGTCCCGTGCCGTCAGCTGGCCGAACACCACGGGATAGTCATCCTTGCCCTGGTTGTAAATGTAGACGCAGCTCTCCGGCCCGGCCAGGCCGATGTCGCTCTGCCCCGACACCACGGCGGTCATCACCTTGTCGGCGCCGCCGCCGTTGGTCAGCTCGATGGCAAGGCCTTCCTCCTGGAAGAAGCCCAGCTCCAGCGCCACATACTGGGGCGCGTAGAATACGGAGTGGGTCACCTCATTGAGACGGACCGTGGTCAGTTCCGCTTCCGCCGTCCCCGCGCCGCAGCCGCATAGCAGCGGCAGCAGCGTCAGGGCGGCCAGCACCGGTGCGAAGATCTTTTTCATGCTTTTACCCCCAACAAACGATATAGTATTTTTTCCACCCGCAGCACCAGCTGGTACATGACCACCGCGGCCACCAGCAGCAGCAACACGCTGGTCATCACCAGATCCATGTTGAACACCTGTGAGCCATAGACGATCAGGTAGCCCAGACCGGCCCGCGAGACAAGAAACTCCCCCATGATGACGCCTACCCACGACAGGCCCACATTGACCTTCAGGGTGTTCAGCAGCGTGGCATAGTTGGCGGGGAACACCAGCATCCACAGAAGCTGCCACCGGCTTGCGCCCATGGCGTCTATCAGCCGGATCTTCTGAGCGTCCGTGGCGCGGAAGCCCTCGTACATGTTCAGGATGGTGACGATCAGCGAAATGGCCAGGGTCATGACGATGATGGCGCCCGTCCCGGCTCCCATCCACACGATGAAGATGGGGCCCAGCGCCGTTTTCGGCAGGGCGTTGAGCACCACCAGATACGGATCCAGGATCCGGCTCAGGGTGGGCCACCACCACATGGCCACCGCCACCATCGTTCCCGCGGCGGTGCCCAGCAGGAAGCCCACCGCCGTCTCCCAGCAGGATACCCCCACATGCACCAGCACGTCGCCGCTGCGGCACAGGCTGAGGAACGTGGCGGCAATGCGGCTGGGACTGCTGACCAGAAAGCCGTCGCTGAGTCCGATGCGGCAGCTCAGCTCCCAGAAAGCGAAAAAGCCCGCCAGAATGGCCAACTGCCACAGCCGCACCCGGCGGTTCTGCCGCCGCAGCTCCCGCAGATACCGGGCTCGCTTGGGCGATACGGCAGATTCATTCATGCAGCTCCAGCTCCTTCCATATGGCGTCGAAATACCGGGGGAAGGCGGGGTTCTCCCGCCGCTGCATGGGCGTCAACTGCCGCAGCTCCCCCATGTCGAACACGGCCTTTACTGCGGCGGGCCGCTGGGACAGCACCACCACCCGGTCCGACATGCTGACGGCCTCAGAGATATCGTGGGTCACCAGCAGGGCGGTCTTGCCCTCGGAGCGGATGATGCGCCAGATGTCGCCGGACACCGCCAGCCGCGTCTGATAGTCCAGGGCGGAGAAGGGTTCATCCAGCAGCAGGATATCCGGCCCCGTGGCCAGGGTGCGGATCAGGGCGCACCGCTGGCGCATACCGCCGGAGAGCTGATCGGGCCGCTTGGCGGCGAAGGCCGAAACATCGTACCGGGTCAGCAGCGTGTCGACGTGGGCGTGATGGCCGGGATCGTGATCCCGGCGGATCTGAAGGCCCAGCATCACATTGTCCCGGATAGAACGCCATTCAAAAAGCTGATCCCGCTGGGGCATGAAGCCCATCCGCCCGCTGGCTCCGGTCACCGGCTGGCCGTACAGCTCCACCGTGCCGCCGTCCAGGGTCTCCAGCCCCGCCAGCACCCCAAGCAGCGTGGATTTTCCGCAGCCGGAGGGGCCCACGATGCTGACGAATTCCCCCTCCGCCACGTCGAAGGATACGCCCCGCAGCGCCTCGACCTCGCCGTTGCGGGCCTGATAGGTCAGGGCGGCATCGCGGATCGTAATGATATTGCCCATATGCGCCTCCCTTTTTGTCGTAAGCCTTGCGGGAGAGAGGTCTCTCCCTGCATCAGTATATTGAAGGGCCGCCCCGTTGGTTACTCGTTGACATTTTGCCGGCGGTGGTGTACCATGGACATACCGTAACAAATAAGGAGGATGTTCCCATGAAGAAGATCATTTCCACCACCAACGCCCCCGCCGCCATCGGCCCCTACTCCCAGGCCATCGACTGCGGCAATTTCCTCGTCACCTCCGGCCAGGTGCCCTTTGATCCCGCCACCGGCGAGTTCGTCCCCGGCGGCATCACCGAGCAGACCCGCCAGGTGCTGACCAACATCAAGGCCATCCTGACCGAGGCCGGCCTGACCATGGACAACGTGGTCAAGACCACCGTGTTCCTGCAGAACATGGGTGACTTCGCCGCCATGAACGCCGTGTACGCCGAGTTCTTTACCGAGGGCCAGTATCCCGCCCGCTCCGCCGTGGAAGTCGGTGCCCTGCCCAAGGGCGCTCTGGTGGAGATCGAGACCATCTGCGTCAAGTAAGCCCAAAACAGCAAAAAAGGAACCGTCCGGGAGGACGGTTCTTTTTTGCTGTTTTGATGAAAAGATCACCTTATTTGATCCCCATGGCCAGCTCGGCAATCTGGACAGTGTTGGTGGCGGCGCCCTTGCGGACCTGGTCACCGCAGCACCAGAGGTTCAGGCCGTTGTCGCTGGTAAGGTCGTCGCGGATGCGGCCCACGAACACGATATCCTGGTCGGAGGTATCCAGCGGCATGGGGTACTGCTTATTGGCCAGATCATCCACCAGACGGCAGCCCGCCGCCTTGGCGATGGCGGCCTTTGCGTCGGCCACGCTGATCTTCTCTCTGGTGCGCACCACGATGGACACGCTGTGGCTGCGGACCACAGGGACGCGGACGCAGGTGCAGCTCACCTTCAGATCCGGCAGGTGCAGGATCTTGCGGCCCTCGTTCTGCATCTTCATCTCCTCGGAGGTATAGCCCTCGAAGGCCTCGCCGCCGATCTGGGGGATGACGTTATAGGCGATCTGATACTGGAACACCTTGGGCTGATAGCTCTCGCCCTTGCTGAGGGCATCCACCTCAGCCATCAGCTCGATGGGGCCGCCGGCGCCCGCGCCGCTGACCGCCTGATAGCTGGAGGCCACGATGCTCTCGATGGGACTGAGCTGGTTCAGGGCGTTGATGGCCACCAGGGACACGATGGTGGTGCAGTTGGGGTTGGAGATGATGCCCTTGTGCCACTTCACATCCTCCGGGTTGATCTCGGGGATCACCAGGGGCACGTCCTTATCCAGGCGGAAGGCGCTGGAGTTGTCCACGAACACGGCGCCGGCCTTGACGATGGAGGGCGCGTACTGCTTGGCGATATCGTTCTCCGCCGCGCCCAGCACCAGATCCAGGCCCTCAAAGGCGCTGTCGGCGGCGGCCACGACCTCCACCTCGCCGCCGTTGAAGGGCAGCTTGGTGCCCGCGCTGCGGGCGCTGGCGATGGGACGCAGCTCCGCCACGGGGAACTTGCGCTCCTCCAGGATCTTCATCATCTCGCGGCCCACCGCGCCGGTGGCGCCCAGAATACCTACCTTGAACTGTTTCATTTCGCAACTTCCTCCTTTACAAAGCTGTCGTACAGGACACGAATGGCCTGCTCAAAATCTTTTTCCTCTACGCCCACGATGATGTTCAGCTCCTCGGGGCCCTGGGTGATCATACGGATGTTGACGCCGTGCTCGCCCAGCTTGCTGAAGATCTTACCGGACACGCCCAGGCGATAGGCCATCTTCCGGCCCACCGCCGCCACCACGGCGATGTGCTCCGTCACCTTGATGGCGTCGGGCTGCACCTCCTGCTGGATCTCGCCCAGCATGCTGTACAGGCACGGGGCCGCCTTGGCGGCCTCCACCACCAGGGACACGGTGTCGATGCCGGAGGGGGCGTACTCCACGTTCACCTGGTGCTTGGCCAGGATGGACAGCAGCTTCAGCAGGGAACCGGGCTCGGAGGACATGCCGCTTTTGGCGATGGTGATGATGGAAAAGCCCTTCTTTCCGGCGATACCGGTAATAAAGCTGTCGTCCTGCTCCTCGTCGTCGATGCTGCTGAGGATCATGGTGCCGTCGTGGGCGGGATCGTTGGTGTTGCGGATGTTCAGGGGGATGTTCTTCTCCCGGACGGGGAACACGGTGCCCTCATGCAGTACCTGCGCGCCCAGATAGCTGAGCTCACGCAGCTCGCTGTACGTCACGCGGCGGATGGGTGCGGGGTTTTCCACGATGCGGGGATCGGCCATCAGGATGCCGGACACGTCCGTCCAGTTCTCGTACACATCCGCGTCCAGGGCCGCCGCCGCCAGCGCGCCGGTGATGTCGCTGCCGCCCCGGGTCAGGGTCACCACCCGGCCATCGGGCATGGCGCCGTAGAAGCCGGGGATCACCACCCGCTGGCCGTCCGCTGCCTTCCGCAGCGCCTCATAGCTGGCATCCTGATCCACAGTGCCGTCAAACTTGAACCGCAGCCACAGCGCCGCGTCCAGGAAGGTATAGCCCAGATACTCCGCCATCAGCCGGGCGGCGAAATACTCGCCCCGGGAGGCCAGATACTCCTCGTCCGCTTCGCCGGAGGACATCCGCTGCCACAGGGCGTCGAACTCCCCGTTCAGGTCAAGGTGCAGGCCGCAGTCGTCGGCGATCTCCTGATACCGCTGCCGGATCAGGGCGAAGATCTTCTCGCAGCTGACGCCGTATTTCAGGTGGGCGCTGCACAGATAAAGAAGGTCGGTGACCTTGTGATCGTCCTTGTACCGTTTGCCGGGGGCGGACACCACGATAACGCGGCGGGCATCGTCACTCTCCACAATGGCCTTGACCTTGGCAAACTGCACGGCGTCGGCCATGGAGGAGCCGCCGAATTTTGCTACTTTTAACATAACAACAGTCCTTTCGTCGGGTGCAAAGTATTTTCCCCTGTGGACAAAAAGACAATTTCTAGCAATTTGTCCTCGAATAAAAAACACTTGACTTTTCATGGAAAACAATATATCATAACCATCATGAAATTGCAAGGCGAAATTTTTGCTTTTTTCAAAAATTTTTTCAGTGAAAATAACCGGAGGTCTACCCCATGATGGAATACCAAAGTACCCGAAACCCCGACCTGCACGCCACGGCGGCCCAGGCGGTCCTGCAGGGCCTCGCCCCGGACGGCGGACTGTATACCATGCCCTCCCTGTCGGAGATCGAGCTGGACTGGCAGGCGCTTCTGCCGCTGGACACCCTGTCCATGGCGCGGGAGATCCTGGCGGCGCTGCTGCCGTCCTTTACCAAAGAGGAGATGGACGGCCTTGTCCGGGCGGCCTATACCGATAAATTTGAGACGCCCGACCTGACCCCCACCGTCCCCCTGGGCGACGACGCGGTGCTGGAGCTGTTCCGCGGCCCCACCAGCGCCTTCAAGGATGCGGCACTCAGCATGCTGCCCCGGCTGATGACCGCCGCCCGCGAAAAGTGCGGCGTAGAGGACGAGATCCTGATCCTGACCGCCACCAGCGGCGACACGGGAAAGGCCGCCATGGCGGGCTTTCAGGACGTGCCGGGCACGAAGATCATCGTATTCTACCCCTACGGCGGCGTCAGCGCCGTGCAGCAGCGGCAGATGGAGACCCAGCAGGGCCGCAACGTCTGCGTCTGTGCCGTCCGGGGCAATTTTGACGACGCCCAGACCGGCGTGAAGGACATTTTTGCCGCTGTGGAAAAGGAGCATCTGCTGGCGGGCAAGGGCGTGCGCCTGTCCTCCGCCAACTCCATCAACATCGGCCGCCTGGCCCCCCAGGTGGTGTACTACTTCCGCTCCTATGCCGAGCTGTGCCGCACGGGCCGCATCCAAGCGGGCGACAAGGTGGATTTCGCCGTGCCCACCGGCAACTTCGGCGACATCCTGGCGGGTTATTTCGCCCGTGAGCTGGGCCTTCCTGTGGGACGGCTTATCTGCGCCAGCAACGCCAACGACGTGCTGACCGACTTCCTGCGCACCGGCCGCTATGACCGAAACCGCCCCTTCTATAAGACGGTGTCCCCCTCCATGGACATTCTGGTGTCCAGCAATCTGGAGCGGCTGCTATATCTCATGAGCGGCGACGCGGCGCTGGTGGCGGAGCTGATGGCGCAGCTGAAGGAAAAGGGTGTCTATCAGGTGCCCGACGCGCTGCTGGAGAAGATCCAGAGCGTGTTCTGGAGCGGCTGCTGTGACGACGACGCCACCAAGGCGGCCATCGGCAGACTGTGGAAGGAGCACCATTATCTGGCCGACACCCACACGACGGTGGCATGGCAGGTGGCCCAAGACTACAAGGCCGCCTGCGCCGGCCACAATCCCGTGGTGGTGCTGTCAACCGCCTCCCCCTATAAGTTTCCCGCCGCCGTGCTGGAGGGACTGGGCGAGGGATCCGACGGCGACGAATTTGACGTAATGGCGCAGCTCCATGACCTGACCGGTGTGCCTGTTCCCGCCAATCTGCAGGGCCTGCGGCAGCGGGAGGTGCTGCACCGGGACGTGATCGACCGCGAGGACATGCTGTCCTATGTTCTGAAGAAAGCAGGTGAAGCCGTATGGAGCAAGTGACCATCCGCGTCCCGGCCACCACCGCCAATCTGGCGGCGGGCTTTGACGTACTGGGCTGTGCCCTGGGCCTTTACAATACCTTGACCTTCACCCCGGCAGAGCATCTCGGCTTCTCCGGCTGCGACGAGCAGTATCAGACGGAGGAAAATCTGGCCTATGTGGCCTATGCCAAGGTGTGGCACGAACTGCGGCGCATCGACGTGCCGCCGGTACACATCCACATTCAGGCCGACATCCCCGTGTGCCGGGGACTGGGCTCCTCCGCGGCGCTGATCGCCGCCGGCGCCATGGCGGCCAACGTGATGGCGGGCAAACCCTTTGACCGGCGGCAGCTCCTGTCCCTGACCACGGAGATCGAGGGCCACCCCGACAATCTGGCTCCGGCGCTGCTGGGCGGGCTGACCGCCTCCATGCTGCTGGGGGGACAGGTGTACACGGTGGAGTATCTGCCCCACCCGGAGCTGCGGTTCGTGGCCCTGTCGCCGGACTTTCCTCTCAGCACCCACGAGGCCCGGCGGGTACTGCCCTCCATGGTGGCCCACAGCGACGCCGTGCGCAACGCGGGCTTCCTGGCGGTGCTGCTGCGGGCGATCGAGCAGGGCGACGAGGCGTTGATCGCCGCGTCGCTGCAGGACCGGCTGCACCAGCCCTACCGCCGCCGCCTGATCCCGGAGTACGACAGGATCGAGGCGCTGGCCCACCAGAACGGCTGCCATGCCGTGTGCATCAGCGGCGCGGGCCCCACCATCCTGTGCATCACCCGCGACCCGGACTTTGCCGCACGGATGGAGCGGGCAGTGGTGCCCCTGGAGCACCACTGGCAGGTGCGGGATCTGCCGGTGGACTATCACGGTACCATCAAAGTATCATAATGAGATAAAAAGGGGGCAGGGCCCCCTTTTTATCTCATTATGACGGTTGAAATTCGCCTTTTGACGTGATATGATGGCGTGGCAATACAAAAACTGTCGAAAGAAGGTATCTTGTTGCAGGCATTGTCGATCGCCTTCCACGCCATTGTGCCGCTGTTTCTCATCATCGCCGTGGGCTATACCGTTAAACACCTGGGCTGGATCGGCCCGGAGGAGGTGCGGCGGTTTAATAAGGTGACCTTTTACACTTTCATGCCGGTGATGCTGTTCTATAATATCTATACCTCCGATTTTTCCCAGGCGGTGCGTCTGCCCTATGCTCTGTTTGTGGTGGGCGCCGCGCTGGGCATGGTGGCCGTCTCTTTTGCGGTGACGCTGCTGGCGGAAAAGATGCCGGAACGCCGGGGCGTCATGATCCAGGCGGCCTTCCGCAGCAACTTTGTGCTGCTGGGCCTGCCCATCGCCGCAGAGCTGCTGCCGGAGGGCAACCTCGGCGTCACCGCCTTGATGGTGGCCATCGTGGTGCCCATCTATAACATGATGTCGGTGGTGGTGCTGGAGTACTTTCGGGGCGGTAAACCCAGAGCGGGCGAGGTGCTGCTGGCGGTGGTGAAAAACCCGCTGATCCTTGGCTCCGTGGCGGGTCTGCTGGTGCAGGCGCTGCACATCACCCTGCCGGAGGTGCTGGTGTCCTTTGCCGGAAAGATGAACAGCGCCGCCACGCCGCTGATCCTGCTGCTGTTGGGCGCGTCCTTCGAGACGCGGGAGATCGCCCGGTACAAAAAAGAGCTGCTGGTGTGTGTGGGACTGCGCCTGGTGGTGTTCCCCGGCGCGCTTCTGACGCTGTCCATGCTGATGGGCCTGCGGGATATCGAGTTCGTCACGGTGCTGGCTATGACTGCCGCGCCCACCGCCGTCAATTCCTTCAATATGGCCCAGCAGCTGGGCGGCGACAGCCAGCTGGCAGGCAGCGCCGTGGTGGTATCCACTGCCGCCTCCTTCTTCACGCTGTTTGTCTGGATCACCCTGTTCAAGCAGCTGGGCATGTTCTGATATCATTTATATAAGGAGAGCTTCCTATGAAAACACCGGAAATTCACGAATCCGTTTTCGTCGCCCCTACCGCCACGGTGGTGGGCAATGTCCGCATCGGCGCCCGCAGCAGCGTATTCTTTGGCGCGGTGATCCGCTCTGAGCTGGATGAGATCGTCATCGGCGAGGGCACCAACATCCAGGACAACTGTGTGCTGCATATCGAGCGGGGCATCCCGGTGCATGTGGGCAGCGGCTGCACCATCGGCCACAGCGCCATCGTCCACAGCTGCACCGTGGGGGACAACACCCTGGTGGGAATGGGCGCCATCATCCTCAACGGCGCGGTGGTGGGCAAAAACTGCATCATCGGCGCCGGGGCGCTGATCCCCCAGAACGCCGTGATCCCCGACGGGTCGCTGGTGGTGGGCATGCCCGGCAAGGTGCGCCGAAGCGTCACCGAGGAGGAGATCGCCACCAACCGGGCCAGCGCGCAAATGTACATGGAGGAAGCGGCGGAATACAAGGCGCAGTTCGCCAACACATAAGAAACGCCGCGGGGCTGCTGCCCCGCGGCGTCTTATATTGGCAAAAGCCGGATGCCTATGCCGCTCTGGAGGTCTCTCTGCTCTCCGCCGCGGCGTCGCTGGCCTTGGTATCCGACTTATGGTAATTGTGCATCACGATGCCCAGCAGGATCAGCGCCGCGCCGATGACGCCCTGGACGCCCATGCGCTCCTGCAGGAAAATGGCGCTCATGACCGCGGTGGCCAGGGGATTGATGGCGCACATCTGGGCGGCCCGGTCAGCGGTGGTGTACCGCTGGGCCACCGGCTGGAAGGTAAAGCCGAAGCAGGAGCACACCAGCGCCAGCGCCAGGATCACGCCCCACTCGGTGGCGTTCTGGGGCAGGTGGGGCGTTCCCGCCAGCGGCGAGGCGATGGCGGCGAACAGGCCCAGAAAGCCGATCTGGAACATGCCCAGCAGGATGGTGTCCCCCTCCTGGGAGAATTTTCCGGTGAGGATGATGCCGCCGGCGTACAGACACGCCTCCAGCAGGCACAGGGCCTCGCCCAGGCCGAACCCGGCAAAGCCGCCCTTCAGCGTCAGGAAGCCTACGCCAGCCAGCGTCACCGCCGCGCACAGCAGCGTCCGGTGATCCGGGGCCTTCCGGTGCAGCGCCGCCTCGAACAGCGGCACGATGACGATGGCCGTGTTCACCAGAAACGACACGTTGGAGGCGGCGGTTTTGGTCAGGGCGAAGGTCTCGCAGGTCATGACGGCGAAAAAGACCGCGCCCAGGATCATGCCGTGCAGCAGGTCGGTTTTCGTCACGGTGCGCAGCTTCTTCCAGAAGATGACGCACAGCACCACGAAGGCCAGGCCGAACCGAACCGCCAGCAGATTCAGCGGCGACATGCTCTCCAGCCCTACCTTGGCGAACAGCAGCGACGTACTTCTCGCAAAGATCACAGCGGCCAGCAGCCATTCGGCAGCTCTCTTGCTCATTTGGTATCCCTCCCGTTTATCCGTTGCTCTCCCGCCTGAAACGCGCCGCAGGGGCAAGGCGCGGGCCTTGCCCCTGACGGCTGGATGGGGGAGAGAAAATTGGTTGCTTGGCGGCGGCCGCAGCCACCTTCAGCTCCGTCCTGTCGGGACGGCCATTGGTCAGACAGTTGACGGCCACCACGAACCCGGCGCCTGCCGCCATGGACAGGACCAGCAGCGCCGTGCTGCTTCCCACGCAGCCCAGCCAGGCGAACAGCACCACCAGAGCCAGACACACAAGGGCGACGGTCACGCAGACGTTGTTTCGTACATTCTTTTTCATGGTTTTGTCCTCCTTTTTGAATTGGGGGTTTGTTTTTCGTTACCTTTAGGTTGACTTCATCATAGCGCGGCTTTATACTTGTGTAAAGCGATAGTATATCACGCTTTTGTTGACGAAACTGCAACAAAGGAGGGCGGCCATGGATACGGAAAAATGCGCGGCGCTGCTGTGCGCGCTTGAGGAGGGGACGCTGGCCCGTGCGGCGGAAAAGCTGGGCTATACCCCCTCCGGCATCAGCCGCATGGTGGCGGCGCTGGAGGAGGAGCTGGGCTTTCCGCTGCTGCACCGCAGCTGGGGCGGCGTCCTCGCCACCGGCGAATGTGAGGCGCTGCTGCCCGCTCTGCGGCAGATGGCCTATCAGGCGGAGTGCTGCCGCCAGACGGCGGCGGCGCTGCGGGGTCTGGAGCAGGGCAGCATCACCGTGGGCGCCAACTACCACTTCTACTCCCGCCAGATGGCCCACCTGATGGCCCGCTTCCGGGAGCGCCATCCCGGCATCGCATTTCAGACCATTGAGGGCACCAGCACCACGCTGGCAGCGGCCCTGCGGGAGCACCGGGCCGACCTGTGCGTCATCAGCCGCCGGGACGGCTCTCACCAGTGGCTGCCCCTGCGGCGGGATCCCATGATGGTCATGCTGTCCCCCGCCCATCCGCTGGCGGCGGCGGAGGCCGTGCCCATCCATCTGCTGGAGACGGAGAGCTATATTGAGATCTTCCCGGGCCGGGAGACGGACAACTCCCGTATTCTGGCGGAAAACGACATCCATCCCGGCAACCGCTTTGCCGGGGTGGAGGACAACTTCTCCGCCATGGCTATGGTGGAGGCGGGGCTGGGCATCTCGCTGGTGAACGGTCTGATCGCCGGGACGCTGACCGGCGACGTGGTGTTCCGGCCACTGGACCCGCCCCAGTATGTGGAGATCGGCATCGCCACCCCGCCGACGGAGACCATGTCCCCCGCCGCGAGACGGTTTCTGGCGTTTGTCAGGGAGAATATCAAGGGGTGAAATTCCTATTGGAATACTGCCATTGATTCACAAGGGCTGCTCTTGTCAACTAATGGCACCATATCTTGTGACGATTAAAAAATCTTATACACCAGATATAGACATTTCGCCTTGACAACCCCTATATATGTGGTATACTTAGAGATGCGGCCCCACAATCCGCATCCCATTTTTATTTTTCGCCCCGCCGGGGCGCTGTATACGAGAGAAGGAGGATCATCACATGTACCGGGTGACAAAACGAGACGGAACCATCGCCGAATTTGATATTGCCAAGATCAGCGCTGCCATTACCAAGGCCTTTGACGCCATGGGCAAGCAGTACCACCCCAGCGTCATGGACATGCTGGCCCTGCGTGTCACAGCCGAGTTCGAGCCCAAGATCAAGGACGAGCTGGTGGCCGTGGAGGACATTCAGGACTGCGTGGAAAAGGTGCTGTCCGAGGCGGGCTACGCCGACGTGGCCAAGGCCTATATCCTGTACCGCAAGCAGCGTGAGAAGGTCCGCAACGTGGGCAGCGCCCTGCTGAACTACAAGGATCTGGTGGACAACTATCTGCAGATCAACGACTGGCGCGTGAAGGAGAACTCCACCGTTACCTACTCCGTGGGCGGCCTGATCCTGTCCAACTCCGGCGCCATCACCGCCAACTACTGGCTCAGCGAGATCTATGATCCCGAGGTGGCCGAGGCCCACCGCAACGCCGACCTGCATCTCCACGACCTGAGCATGCTGACCGGCTACTGCGCCGGCTGGAGCCTGAAGCAGCTGATCCAGGAGGGCCTGGGCGGCGTGGTGGGCAAGATCACGTCCTCTCCCGCCAGCCATCTCAGCACCCTGTGCAACCAGATGGTGAACTTCCTGGGCATCATGCAGAACGAGTGGGCCGGCGCCCAGGCGTTCTCCTCCTTCGATACCTATCTGGCCCCCTTCGTCAAGGTGGACGATCTGACCCAGAAGGAGGTCAAGCAGTGCATCCAGTCCTTCGTCTACGGCGTCAATACCCCCTCCCGCTGGGGCACCCAGGCGCCCTTCAGCAACATCACCCTGGACTGGACGGTGCCCCGCGATCTGGTGGATCAGCCCGCCATCGTGGGCGGCCGTGAGCGTGACTTCACCTATGGCGACTGCCAGAAGGAAATGGACATGGTCAACAAGGCCTTCATCGAGATCATGATCGAGGGCGACGCCAATGGCCGCGGCTTCCAGTACCCCATCCCCACCTATTCCATCACCCGCGACTTCGACTGGAGCGAGAGCGAGAACAACAAGCTCCTGTTTGAGATGACCGCCAAGTACGGCACCCCCTATTTCTCCAACTACATCAACTCCGATATGGAGCCCAACGACGTGCGCTCCATGTGCTGCCGCCTGCGCCTTGACCTGCGCGAGCTGCGGAAGAAGTCCGGCGGCTTCTTCGGCTCCGGCGAGTCCACCGGCTCCGTGGGCGTGGTCACCATCAACCTGCCCCGCATCGCCTATCTGGCGGAGAACGAGGCCGACTTCTATGCCCGGCTGGACAAGCTGATGGACATCGCCGCCCGCTCCCTGAAGACCAAGCGCACCGTCATCACCAAGCTGCTGAACGCGGGATTGTATCCCTATACCAAGCGGTATCTGGGCACCTTTGACAACCACTTCTCCACCATCGGTCTCATCGGCATGAACGAGGTGGGCCTGAACGCCAACTGGCTGCGGAAGGATCTGACCCATCCCGAGACCCAGCAGTTCGCCAAGGACGTGCTGAACCACATGCGTGAGCGCCTCAGCGACTATCAGGAGATGTACGGCGACCTCTACAACCTGGAGGCCACCCCTGCCGAGTCCACCACCTACCGCTTCGCCAAGCACGACAAGAAGCACTATCCCGACATCATCACCGCCAACGAGAACGGCACCCCCTACTACACCAACTCCAGCCACCTGCCCGTGGGCTATACCGAGGACATCTTCTCCGCCCTGGACGTGCAGGACGACCTGCAGACCCTGTATACCTCCGGCACCGTGTTCCACGCCTTCCTGGGCGAGAAGCTGCCGGATTGGAAGGCGGCTGCCCAGCTGGTGCGCAAGATCGCCGAGAACTACAAGCTGCCCTACTACACCCTGTCCCCCACCTATTCCGTGTGCAAGAACCACGGCTATCTGTCCGGCGAGGTGTCTGTCTGCCCCGAGTGCGGCGAGCGTACCGAGATCTACAGCCGCATCACCGGCTACTATCGCCCGGTGCAGAACTGGAACGACGGCAAGGCCCAGGAGTTCAAGGATCGCAAGGTCTACGACATCGGCCACTCCCACCTGACCCACCAGGGCGTGCTGCATCCCGACGTGAAGCCGGAGCAGACCGCCGCTCCCGCTGAAGAGCCTGCGGCCAACGCCTGCGGCACGGTGAAGCTGTTCGCCACCCGCACCTGCCCCAACTGCAAGCAGGCGGAAAAGCTGCTGGCCGAGGCCGGTATCCCCTTCACCCGTCTGCTGGCGGAGGAGAACGGCGACGAGGCCGCCCGTCTCGGTATCCGTCAGGCTCCCACGCTGGTGGTGGGCGACGGCGAGGATAAGTATGTGGGCCTCGGCGCGGTGCGGAAGTTCATCGCGGAGTACAACGCCTGAATAAGGGCGTTTATTGCACCGATTAAGCCCGTTAATGTACCTCAAAACCGGGGTTAATGTACCAATAAAATATCAGAAAAGCCCCCTTTCCAGGGGGCTTTTTATCCCAATAAAAGGAGGCAATCTCTATGTATGATATCATCGTAGTCGGCGGCGGGCCTGCCGGGCTGACGGCGGCGCTGTACGCCGCCCGGGCGGGCAAGACCGTGGCCGTGGCCGAGCGGGAGAATACCGGCGGCCAGATCGTCTATTCCCCCCTGGTGGAGAACTATCCCGCTGTGCCCGCTATGTCCGGCGCGGATTTCGCCCAGAAGCTCACCGAGCAGGTGGAGGCCCTGGGCGTGGAGATCCTCTATGACGAGGTCACGGGCCTTTCCCGTGATGACAGCGGCTTTACCGTTTGCTGTGACGGCGGCGAACACCGCTGCCGCGCGGTGGTGCTGGCCACCGGCGCGGCCCACCGCCATCTGGGCCTTCCCGGCGAGGAGGAGCTGGTGGGCTGCGGCGTATCCTACTGCGCCGTGTGCGACGGGGCGTTCTATACCGACCGGGACGTGGCGGTGGTGGGCGGCGGCGACACCGCCCTGCAGGACGCGCTGTTCCTGGCCAATAGCTGCCGCAGCGTGACGCTGCTCCACCGCCGGGATCAGTTCCGGGGCGAGGATCGTCTGGTGCGGCAGGTGGAGAGCCGGGAGAACATCCACATCCTGTACAGCCACACCGTGGAGGCGCTGCATGCCTCCGATGGTGAGCTGACCGGCGTCACGGTGAAGGACGTCAAGACCAGCGAGACAAAGGAGTTGGCGGTGGAGGGCTTGTTTGCCGCCGTGGGGCAGATGCCCCAGAGCGGGCCCTTTGCATCGCTGGTGAACACCGCCGGCGGTTATTACGCGGCGGGGGAGGATACCCTGACCGGCTGTGCCGGTGTGTTTGCCGCCGGTGATGGCCGGGTGAAGTCTGTGCGGCAGTTGACCACCGCCGTGGGCGACGGCGCGGTGGCGGGCCTGGCGGCGTGCCGGTATGTGGATGCGATGTAAGCGCGGAGTGTTTCGTCCCTGCGGGGACGAGGTACTTTTGGCCGCTGTCCCAAAAGTACCCAAAAGGACAGCTTAAACCTGCGGTTTAAGAATCCGCGCACGCTATGCCGTGTACACATTTGCTGCCTTTTACCACGCGTTCGCAGAACACGGCTATTATCGCTGCGTATAACGCATTGACTTCCGTCTTGCACCGCTGCCGCTGATGCTCTCAACGGTAGAACCAAAAGCGCTGCTCGGCGGCGCGATGTGGGCATCGCGCCCTACGGCGAGGTGCGATAGACATCCGTAGGGGCCGACGACTCTGTCGGCCCGACGGGAAACCGGCTGTGCTTCCGTGAGGCGGATACCCCAAGGGCACTCGTTCCGCTGCGCTTCACAGCGCTCGTCGTCCGCCTCTACAAATGACCTTGTTACACATTCGCAGGGCATGGTACCCTCACCCCTCTGCACAGTAGATGCAGTAGACTTCTTTGCGCACCAGTCAGCGGCAGCGGCGCAGGGGTAGAGATAATCCTTTTGACCATACGAAAAAGGAAATCCTGCGTGAACGTGTGGTATGCAATCACAAGTCCGCACAGAACATAGCGCGCCCGGAAGTGAAGGAACCGGAGGTTCCTTCCGGTGTTTTTGCCTACTTTTGTCACTGTTGACAAAAGTAGGTCGCGCTTACGGCGCGAAATACCTTCTTTCAAGCATAGTAACATCCAAATTCAAAAAACTTCCCCCATGACGCGGCATTGGGTATTGCTTATGACGCTGCGTCATGTGCTATCATGGCTCCATAAGGAGGTGAAACACTATGTCCAAATATACCACAGGTGAGCTGGCCAAGCTGTGCGGCGTCACCGTGCGGACGGTGCAGTACTACGACAGCCGGGGCATCCTGATCCCCACAGAGCTGTCCGAGGGCGGGCGGCGGCTGTATACGGACGACGACCTGCGGCGGCTGCGGATCATCTGCTTCCTGCGGGACATGGGCCTGCCCATCGACGCCATTGCCCAGCTTCTGGCGGAGGAGGAGCCGGGGCGGGTGGTGGAGCTGCTGCTGGAGCAGCAGGAGCAGGCGGTGCGGCAGGAGCTGGCCCGCAGCCAGTCCCGGCTGGAGAAGCTGGAGGCGCTGCGCCGCCAGGTGAAGCAGCAGCCGGACTTCTCGGTGGAATCCATCGGCGACATAGCGTATCTGATGGAGCGACGCACACAACTGAAACGGGTGCATACCGCCATGCTGCTGGCGGGCATCCCCATGTCGCTGCTGGAGGTGACGGGGATCGTCCTGTGGATCGTCACCGGCGTCTGGTGGCCCTTTGCGGTGTACCTGCTGCTGGCGGTGCCCTTCGGCATCCTGATCAGCCGATACTACTTCCGGCGGGTGGCCTATCTCTGCCCCCAGTGCCACACGGTGTTCCGCCCGGTGCTGAAGGAGGCGTTCTTTGCCCGGCATACCCCCTCGGCCCGGAAGCTGACCTGCACCTGCTGCGGCTATCACGGCTTCTGCGTGGAGACGATCGGGGGTGACGGAGTATGAAGCGGTTTCTGACCAGGTACCGCGGTGCCCTGCGCTTTACGCTGGCGCTGCTGCCCCTTGCCGCCGCGGCGGGCTATCTGATGCTCCGGTATCTGATGGCGCTGTACGACGAGGTCACGATGGCGGCCATGGTGGCCCAGTTGGGCAGCACCACGGCACTGCTGGCCATCGGCACGGTGCAGACGGTGATCTACGTCGCCGTGGCCAGCTTTTTCGGGTATATTCTGGCGGAAAAGCTGGGGCTGATGCGTCCCCTGCGGCTGGAGAAACGACCCCTGCTGCGGACACTGGCGGTGTCCATCCCCCTGGGCGTGCTGTTCAGCCTGGACTACTGGACGTTCGGCGCGTGGCTGCCCGGCACGGCGGTGCGGGATTCCGCGGCGGCGGGACTGACGGTGTGGGGCTGGTCGTCCGCCGCCCTGTACGGCGGCGTGATGGAGGAGCTGCTCATGCGGCTGTTCCTCATGAGTGTGCTGGCCGTTCTGGGCTGGAAGCTGTTCTTCCGGCGGGAGAAGCACTCGCCCACCGGCGTGATCATCGCGGCCAATGTGCTGGCGGCGCTGCTGTTCGCAGCGGGGCATCTGCCTGTCACGGTGGGCATATTCGGCGCGCTGACGCCGCTGATCCTGGTGCGGTGCTTCCTGCTGAACGGCGGGTTTGGTCTGGTGTTCGGGCGGCTGTACCGGAAATACGGCATCCAGTACGCCATGCTCAGCCACGCGCTGCTGCACATCGTCAGCAAGCTGATCTGGACGGTATTTACATAAGAAAAGCGCTGACCGCCGGTCAGCGCTTTTTTCCGCCAAGGGAGTTGCCAAGGGGCGCGATATCGGGTATGATGGAGAAAAACGCGAAAGGGGGCACATCGGATGGTTGACATAACACTGTACGCCGCGCCTATGGAGGGGCTGACCACCTACCTGTGGCGGCAGGCCCACCGGGAGATCTTCGGCGGCGTGGACAAGTATTTTACGCCGTTTCTGTCGCCCAACGCCAATCTGTGCTTCCAGCGGAGGGAGCTGGACGAAATACAGGGAGAGCCGGACACGGTGCCCCAGCTGCTGACCAACCGGAGCGAGCACTTCGTCTGGGCGGCCCGGGAATTGCAGGCGCGGGGGTATGGCGAGGTCAACTTCAACCTGGGGTGCCCCTCCGGAACGGTGACGGCCAAGCGGAAGGGCTCCGGCCTGCTGGCCTATCCAGAGGAACTGGAGCGGTGCCTGGACGGCATCTTCGACGCGCTGCCGGACATGCGGGTGTCCGTCAAGACCCGCATCGGGAAGAACGATCCGGCGGAATGGGAGGCGCTGCTGGCGCTGTACAGCCGCTACCCCATCCATGAGCTGATCGTGCATCCCCGGATCCAGAAGGAGTTCTATAAGGGCACCGTCCACCGGGATGCCTTCGCCCGGGCGCTGGCGACGTATCCGGGGCGGCTGGTGTATAACGGCGACCTGTTCACGGCGGCGGACGTGGCAGCGTTTCAGGCGCAGTATCCCCAGGTGGACACGGTGATGACGGGCCGGGGCCTGATGGCCGACCCGGCGCTGGGGCGGCAGCTCCATGGCGGCGCGGCGGCCTCCCGGCAGGAGCTGGAGGCACTGCACGACCGGCTGCTGGAGGGTTATCGCCAGCGCCTCAGCGGTACGCCGCCGGTGCTGCACCGGATGCGTGAGCTGTGGAACTATCTCCAGGAGCGCTTTGAGAAAACAGAGCGGCCGTTGAAGGCCATCCGCAAGGCCAACGATCTGGCCGCCTATGAGACGGCGGCGAAAGAAATTTTGCGGAACTGCCCGATGAAATAACAAAGAGACCGGTTCTATGAACCGGTCTCTTCAGCCTGTCAAAGAACGCCAGTTCTCGTTATGCGAGAGCTGGCGTTTT
>ENA-UOOA01001033-UOOA01001033.1-human-gut-metagenome-genome-assembly--contig:-P61old-NODE-1033-length-48852-cov-7.217903_pt1 | contig 48852 bp, 44 predicted proteins | sample MGYA00242467_ERZ724014 | MGnify/ENA metagenome assembly ERZ724014 | reverse complement strand
GCAAAACCGGGTGAAGGCGGTCATCTTCCGGGCGGAAAAGTTTATCCGTGGATTGCAAAGACAAGACTTTCCACACCGGGTGTGGCATTGATCTCACCACCGCCGCATCATGATATTTATTCCATCGAGGATCTGGCACAGCTGATCTACGATTTAAAGAATGCGAATCGTTCGGCAAGAATTTCTGTCAAACTGGTATCTGAAGCTGGTGTTGGTACTGTTGCAGCCGGTGTTGCCAAAGCAGGTGCACAGGTTATCCTGATTTCCGGTTATGACGGCGGTACAGGTGCAGCACCTCGAACATCTATCCACAATGCAGGTCTTCCATGGGAGATTGGTCTGGCAGAAACACATCAGACACTGATCATGAATGGTCTTCGTTCAAGAGTCCGTCTTGAAACGGACGGCAAGCTGATGACAGGCCGTGATGTAGCAATGGCAGCGATCCTTGGTGCAGAGGAATTTGGTTTTGCTACAGCACCCCTTGTGACAATGGGATGCGTCATGATGCGTGTATGTAATCTGGATACATGTCCGGTGGGTATTGCTACACAGAACCCTGAACTGCGCAAACGTTTCAGAGGCAAACCGGAATATGTGGTCAACTTTATGAAATTTGTTGCCCAGGAACTGCGTGAGATCATGGCAAAACTGGGTGTGCATAACCTGGATGAATTAGTGGGACGTTCTGATCTGATCAAAGTCAGAGAAGATGTGGATCCTCAGATTTACGGTAAATTGGATCTTTCAGCTATTGTTGAGAATCCGTATCTGCATGAAGAAAAACATCTGTTTATGCCGCAGGATGTCTATGATTTTGGTCTTCAGAAGACCATTGATGAGAAAGTCTTCCTGAAAGAATTTAAGTCTGCACTGGCAGGCAAGAAGAAAAAGAAGATTGAGATCAATGTACGCAATACAGATCGTACACTGGGTACAATTTTCGGTTCCGAGATCACCAAGAAGTATGGCGATACATTGCCGGAAGGTCAGTACACGGTGAAGTGCAACGGCAGCGGCGGACAGAGCTTTGGTGCCTTCATTCCTAAGGGACTGACACTGGAACTGTGCGGCGACAGCAATGATTATTTCGGCAAAGGCCTTTCAGGGGGTAAACTGGTGCTTTATCCACCAAAGAATATCAAGTTTGAGTCCAATGAAAATATCATCGTCGGTAATGTTGCCCTTTACGGTGCCACAAGCGGCAAGGCTTATATCAGCGGTGTGGCAGGTGAACGTTTCTGCGTTCGTAATTCAGGTGCAACAGCAGTTGTTGAAGGCGTCGGCGATCATGGCTGTGAATATATGACAGGCGGCCGTGTGGTTGTTCTCGGACGCACAGGCAAGAATTTTGCAGCCGGTATGAGCGGCGGTATTGCCTATGTTCTGGATGAAAACAGAGATTTATATAAACGTGTCAATAAAGAATTAGTTTCCATTGATACGGTGACATCCAAATATGACGTTATGGAGCTGAGAGATATGATCCAGGCGCATGTGGATAATACAGGCTCTGCCATCGGTAAAGAGATTCTTGACAACTTCTCTGAATATTTGCCGAAGTTCAAGAAGATTATTCCGCATGATTACAGCCATATGCAGACAGCCATTGTCCATATGGAAGAAAAAGGTCTGACATTTGACCAGGCACAGATTGAAGCATTTTACGCAAGCAAGAGAGGATAGGAGGGGATAACAATGGGAAAACCAACCGGATTTTTAGAATATGAGAGAGAAACAGGGTGTGTCATTTCACCTGAGGAACGTATTCAGAATTTTAACGAATTCCATATCCCTCTGAGCAGTGAAATGCAGCAGAAGCAGGGCGCAAGGTGTATGGACTGCGGTGTACCGTTTTGTCAGTCAGGTATGATGATCGGCGGTATGGTATCTGGCTGTCCGCTGAATAACCTTGTACCGGAATGGAATGATCTGATTTATAACGGCAACTGGGAACAGGCATGGCGCCGTTTGATGAAGACAAACAGCTTTCCTGAATTCACATCACGTGTCTGCCCGGCTTTGTGCGAGGCAGCGTGTACTTGCAATTTAAACGGAGCCCCGGTTTCTGTTAAGGAAAATGAACACGGTATTATTGAATACGGTTATGAACATGGTTTGATGAAAGCAGATCCGCCGAAGGTAAGAACCGGCAAGCGAATCGCAGTTGTGGGTTCCGGCCCTTCCGGACTGGCAGCCGCAGATCAGCTGAACAAACGTGGCCATCAGGTGACAGTTTTCGAGAGAAGTGACCGTATAGGCGGTCTTCTGATGTACGGTATTCCGAATATGAAACTGGACAAAGCGGTCATCGAACGCCGTATTGACATTATGAAAGAAGAAGGCATCGAATTCGTAACAGGTGCGGATATCGGCAATAATTATAAGGCTTCCAGACTGCTCAAAGAGTATGACAGCGTGATCCTGGCCTGTGGTGCATCGAATCCGAGAGATATCAATGTGCCGGGTCGTGAAGCAAAAGGTATCTATTTTGCCGTTGATTTCCTGAAGAAGACAACAAAGAGTCTTTTGGATTCAAATTTTGAGGACGGCAATTTCATTTCCGCCAAAGGCAAAAATGTGCTTGTTATCGGCGGCGGTGATACAGGCAATGACTGTGTGGGCACATCTATCCGTCTGGGGGCTCAGAATGTCATTCAGCTGGAAATGATGCCGAAGGCACCGGATCAGCGTGCAGAGAGCAATCCATGGCCGGAATGGCCGAAAATCTGCAAGACAGATTACGGCCAGGAGGAAGCCATTGCATTATATGGTCATGATCCTCGAATTTATGAGACAACGGTGAAATCCTTTATCGCCAATGATAATGGTGAAGTCTGTGCTGCAGAATTAGTGAAACTGTCATGGCAGAAAGACCCTGAGTCAGGACGTATGGTGATGCATGAAATCGAAGGCAGCAATGAGATTATTCCAGTGGATCTGGTGCTTATTGCAGCAGGTTTTCTTGGCAGCCAGAGTTATGTCACAGATGCTTTTGGTGTAGAGGTGGACGGCAGAACCAATGTCAAAACAGAACCGGGACATTATCATACAAGCGAAGAGAAGGTCTATGTGGCCGGAGATATGCATAGAGGGCAGTCACTGGTCGTATGGGCAATCAGAGAAGGCAGAGAAGCTGCAAAATGCGTGGACATTAATCTGATGGGGTATACGAACCTTGATTAGGCGATACGCAGATTGACGGTGGTTGACGGCGGTTAACGGCGTGCAGTTGAAGATTATAATACGAAATGAAGAATGAACCTATTCAACACAGGTACACTCGTGTTGCATAGGTTCATTCTTCATTTCTTTTTTAGATTTTGACTGCACGCCTGTTTAATTGGTCAGCGAAAGGTTTTGAGCATCGATTAAAATCAAATGGTTCATATGATTTATTTTGAAGTATAAGGCTGTTTTTATTTAATGATGGCATATTTTTATATACGTGGACAGAGATGGCTTTTGGATAAGGGGTATGGTAGAATAGTTGATAGTACAGGTATTTTGAGGAAGTTGGAGAGAAGATAGGAGTATAGGCATGACTTTTGAAAAAACAGTTACATTAAAGGATGGCAGAAACTGCCTTTTGAGGAATGGCGTTACCAGTGATGGGAAGGCAGTTCTGGATGTTTTTAATCGGACTCATGAGGAGACGGATTATCTGCTGACTTATTCGGATGAGAATCGTTTTACGGCTTCTCAGGAAGCAGATTTTCTGCAGAGGAAAACGGATAGTACGAATACCGTTGAGATTATTGCGGTGGTGGATGGTGTTGTTGCCGGGACTGCAGGAATTGATGCTTTGGGAATGATGGATAAAATCAAGCATCGTGCGGTTTTTGGCATTGCCATTACAAAGAAATTCTGGGGACTGGGTATCGGAAAGTCTCTGATGGAGGCCTGCATTGAGTGTGCCAGAGAAGCCGGGTATCTTCAGCTGGAACTGGAAGTTGTTGCTGGGAATGAGAGAGCAGTCGAAATGTATAAGAGAGCAGGTTTCATTGAATATGGAAGAAATCCGAAGGCTTTTCGTCTGAGAACAGGGGAATATCAGGAATTGATTGACATGCGTCTGGAATTAAAATAAAACAAATCTTGATATTTCCATGTTAAAAAAGCAACGATATTTGCAAATTTTTAATACTTTTTTATAATAATTTAATGGTAACGGTTGACTTTCCTAAAAAAATCGGATAATATTTAAGGCATGACTAGTATGCAGATTGTATGATTACATCTGCATAATTTATGCTCAAAATTAAACGTTTAAGAAAGAGAAAGGAGTTTAATTATGAATCTCATGTATGTCGCAGTTATCTGCGCACTCATCGGTCTGGTATTCGCCTTTGTTTTGACAAAGAGAGTTAATTCTGTAGATGCCGGTACAGACCGTATGAAAGAAATCGCTTCTGCTATCGCAGAAGGTGCAAGAGCATTCCTTTTTGCTGAATACAGAATTCTTGCAATCTTTATCGTAGTGCTCTTCGTTGTTCTTTGCTTCTTAAGAAATCCACTTACAGCAGTTTGCTTCCTTTGCGGTGCTGTTCTTTCTATCATCGCCGGTTATTGTGGTATGACAGTAGCTACTAAGGCGAATGTCAGAACAGCCAATGCAGCAAGAACAAGTGGTATGAACAAAGCACTTAATGTTGCATTCTCCGGTGGTGCCGTTATGGGTATGTGTGTTGCAGGCCTTGGTCTTCTTGGTGTAGCTGGTCTGTATGTAATCACAGGTGATGCAGATGTTCTTTTCGGTTTCTCCCTTGGTGCATCTTCTATCGCTCTTTTTGCCCGTGTTGGTGGTGGTATTTATACAAAAGCTGCTGACGTTGGTGCTGACCTTGTAGGTAAGGTAGAAGCTGGTATCCCTGAGGATGACCCTCGTAATCCTGCTACAATCGCCGATAACGTAGGTGATAACGTAGGTGACGTTGCCGGTATGGGTGCTGACCTTTTCGAGTCTTATGCAGGTTCTCTTATTTCTGCTATCACTCTTGGCCTTGCAGGTTCTTTCGGTGCAATCACACTGGATACAGCGAAAGCTGCAATCTTCCCTGCAATCTTATCTGCTCTGGGTATCATTGCTTCTGTTATCGGTACATTCATGGTACAGGGTAAAGAAGGCGGTAACCCACAGAAAGCCCTTAACAGAGGTGAATATACAGCTGATGCCATCGTTGTTATCGGTGCCATTGCATTGTCTGTATATTATCTTGGTTCTATCATGCCTGCTGTTGCTATTATCGCCGGTTTGATCGTTGGTCTGATCATCGGTATTATCACAGAGGTTTATACATCCGGTGATTATGGCTCAGTTAAGAAGATTGCTGAACAGTCTGAAACTGGTGCTGCTACAACAATTATTTCCGGTCTTGCTGTAGGTATGCAGTCCACAGCTATTCCGCTTGTACTGATCTGTGTAGGTATCTTTGTTGCTTACAAGTGCTGCGGCCTTTACGGTATCGCACTTGCAGCTGTAGGTATGCTTTCTACAACAGGTATCACAGTTGCTGTTGACGCTTATGGTCCTATCGCTGATAATGCCGGTGGTATCGCAGAAATGTCTTACCTCGATGAGTCCGTTCGTGAAATCACAGACTCCCTTGATGCTGTAGGTAACACAACAGCTGCTATGGGTAAAGGTTTCGCTATCGGTTCTGCTGCACTGACAGCTATGGCACTTTTCATGTCCTACGCTCAGCAGGTTAACCTTTCAGCAATCAACATTCTTTCTTATACAACAATTATCGGTCTTCTGATCGGTGGTATGCTGCCATTCCTTTTCTCAGCTTTCACAATGGAATCTGTATCTAAGGCTGCATATTCTATGATCGAGGAAGTTCGTAGACAGTTCAGAGAAATTCCTGGTATCATGGAAGGTAAGAGCAAACCTGATTATACAAAGTGTGTAGATATTTCTACAAAGGCTGCTCTTCGTGAAATGATTATTCCTGGCGTTATGGCAGTTGTTGCTCCAATCATCATTGGTTTCCTTCTTGGTACAGAAGCTGTAGGCGGTATGCTTGCAGGTTCCCTTGTAACAGGTGTTATGATGGCGATCTTCATGTCAAACGCAGGTGGTGCTTGGGATAATGCTAAGAAATACATTGAGAACGGCAATCACGGCGGCAAGGGTTCTGAAGCTCATAAAGCTGCAGTTGTTGGTGATACAGTCGGTGACCCATTCAAGGATACATCAGGCCCTGCTATCAACATCCTGATCAAACTGATGACAATCGTTGCATTAGTATTCTCTTCAGTATTTATCGGTATTCTTAACTAATTATGAATCATAACTACATAGAATCTATGTAGACAACATAAAAGCGGTATCGTTTATTTGAACGGTATCGCTTTTTTTTGTTTTTTGGTGTATACTTAATAACAGCGGCCCGGAGATTTGGATGAACACTATGTCTGCGGAGCAGACCCGGGTTTCATACGAAAATGCGCGGGTAAATCTTGAATTATCATGGAGGTTCTATCAAATGAGCGAAGTTATCAATAATATGAAGACAAGAAGAAGTATCAGAAAATATAAACCGGATATGATTCCGGAGGATGTGCTCAATCGGATTATCGAAGCGGGCACCTATGCAGCAACGGGTATGGGCAAGCAGTCACCCATCATTATTGCGGTGACGAATAAAGAAATCCGTGACAAGTTTTCGAAGATGAATGCAGAGATCATGGGTGTGGATTCTGATCCATTTTATGGTGCACCGGTTGTGCTGATTGTTCTGGCAGATAAAACAAGGCCAACCTATGTTTATGACGGCAGTCTGGTGATGGGCAACCTCATGCTTGCTGCTCACGCAGAAGGCATCGGCCACTGTGTCCTCGGCTATGTAGACGGCGAAGAACCAAAAGCCATGCCTAGAAAAGAGAATTACGTTTACTGCGTCAAATAAAAAGGAAGCGGGGAAATAGAGAATGAGAGCTTATGAACGTTTATTAAATTATGTCGTTGTCCACACAGCCAGTGATGAATTCAGTGAGACAACACCGACCACACAGCGTCAGTTTGATCTGGCGAACATGCTGGTTCCTGAAATGAAGGCACTTGGCATTGAAGATGCACGTGTCAGTGATTTATGCTGTGTGTACGGCACATTGCCGGCCACACCGGGATGTGAAGATGCAGCTGCCATCGGTCTGATCGCCCATCTGGATACAGTGCCGGATTTCTGCGGTGAGCATGTGAAACCGAGAATTATTGAGAATTATGACGGTGGAGACGTTGTACTGGGAGATAGCGGAAGAACACTGAGCCCGGCACAGTTTCCTCATCTGCCGTCTTTAAAGGGCAGAACACTGATTGTAACAGACGGTACAACAGTGCTTGGCGCGGATGACAAAGCAGGTATTGCGGAGATCATGACAGTTGTTGAACATCTGATCAAAGAAAACATTCCGCACGGCAAGATCTGTATTGCTTTTACACCGGATGAAGAAGTAGGAAGCGGTGCCTCAGCCCTTGATCTGGATGCTTTTGGTGCGGATTATGCCTATACCATAGACGGCGGCGAAGAAGGAGAGATCACCTATGAGAATTTCAATGCCTGTGCAGCTAAATTTGTGATCAACGGTTTCAATGTCCATCCGGGAAGTGCCAAAGATACGATGGTCAATGCATTGAACGTGGCATGGGAGCTGCATCAGATGCTGCCGGCAGCGGACAGACCGGAACATACGGAAGGCTATGAAGGCTTCTATCATCTGACAGATATGAGCGGTAATGTAGAAAAGGCCGAGATGCAGTATATTGTCAGAGATCATGATCTGGCGGCCTTTGAACTGCGCAAAAAAGAACTGCAGCATATCCAGGCTGTCTTAAATGGCCGTTATGGTGAAGGAACTGTGGAACTGACCATTACAGAGCAGTACCGCAATATGTCCGAGAAGATTATGCCGCATTTTCATCTGATCGAGAATGCGAAAGCAGCCGCTGAGGAAATTGGCCTGAAACCTCTGATCGTGCCTGTCAGAGGCGGTACAGACGGTGCACAGCTCAGTTTCAGGGGATTGCCTTGTCCGGATATCGGTACAGGCGGTTATGCTTATCATGGCCCTTATGAGCATATTACGGCAGAGGGCATGGATCTGTCGGTTGATCTGATCCTCGGCGTTTTGAAGCGTTATGCATCTTTTAAGGCTGGTGAGTAAGGTGAAACAGGAAGTTTCATTTCGAATGGAAAGACCGGATCTTCTGAAGGCCGGTGATGAAGTGGAGATGAGCGAATCCAAGCTGAATACGCTGGCGGGTACTATGTATTATTATACGATTGAACCGGCGCTGGCCATGAGTGACAATATTCCGGCACTTCAGAGACTGACAAGCCTGCATGCTACAGTCAAGGAGGTCAAGTATGAAAACAGTGTCTATACGGTGGTTGCATATTGTGAGTAGACCGGCTTGGAATACTGTTTTGGGAATGTGTCGGACCATTGAAGAAAATGGCGGAAAAAGGGCATTTCTGCGGTATTTTTAAGCCTGTTGGTATTGAAGAATATAGGAATTCCTTTGACTATTAAGGTTAAGTATGGTATGCTGAACATGCTGCAAGAATAACCTGCAGCAAGACCCATTTTTAATTTTTGGAGGACTTTGGAATGAACAAAGGTACAGTAAAGTGGTTCAACAATCAGAAGGGATTCGGTTTTATTTCCGATGAGCAGGGCAATGATGTATTCGTACATTACTCAGGCATCCAGTCCAATGGCTTTAAGTCACTGGAAGAAGGTCAGGAAGTAGAATTCGAAGTCATCGAAGGCCAGAAGGGACCACAGGCAGTGAATGTCGTTAAGTTATAATCCTTCATGCAGTGTGCCTTTTCTAAGATATATTATATTGATTACGAAGTTTGTATTTTTTATTTTAAATGTTAGAATAAGCAGTTGTTTAGAGCGATTATCAGAGAGGGCTATCCGGTTTGGATAGCCCTTTTTGTGATGCACAGGCAGATTTGCTGAGATGGGCGAAAACCTTTGTGCAGCGTATGGGTGCATCCATTCTGTATTGACTTTTTGAGGAACTCCATATATGATGATAAGAGGAATATAAGCGATATTTTAAGATGAAAAAGAGAGGATTTAATGTTTAGAGAATATCTTGAAAAAATAGAACGTGAAGAAGATGTGCGCATGAATCTGATTGAATTGCGCAAGCTTTTAAAAACAGAACCGGGCAATGCTGCATGGCAGCGGGATCGCCAGAGATGTCTGTCTCTGATGCTGAAGCTTTTGAAGCATGAAGATGCCAAAGTCAGGAAGAATGCGGCATTGATTCTTGGCGAGATGGGATGTCAGGATGCCCTGGATGCCCTGTTTTATGCCTATGAATGTGAGGAAAAGCTTTTTGTGAAGAGTGCTTATCTGACAGCTATGAGCCAGCTGGATTACAGGGCTTATCTGACAGCTTTCAGAGAGCATATGGATGAACTGATGAAGACGGAGATGACACCGGAGAATCAGAAGCATCTCAATGAAGAACTGAAGCTTTTGAGAGATATGCTATTGATCGTGGAGAAGCCGGTGAAGCATACATTTACAGGCTATTCGGTCCCGTCGGAGCTGATTTTGCTGACAAGCCCGGGAATGGAGCAACTGACCATTGATGTGATGCCAAGGAATGTCAGAGATGCAGCCAAAGCCATGAGAGGCGGCGTGCGTATTTTGACAGAGCGTCCGTGAGAGCTTTTAGGTATCCGTACAGAGAAGTGATTTATGATCCGATTTTGTACCAATCAATTGAAAGAAACTGTCTATCAGTCTGTTGCAGCAGACATTTACAATGCCGGACTGGTAGAATATCTGAAGAAGCGTCATGAAGGTGACGGCCCCTTTTATTTCAGAATTGATTTGCGGACCAAGCTGGTTCTGAATGAAAAGAGCCAGTATGTGAAGCGCCTTGGGGCAGAGCTGGAGCGTTTATCCGGCCATGAATTGCAGAATTCCGCCTCTAACTATGAATGTGAACTGCGAGTTACAGAGAATAAGCAGGGACAGTACAGTGTTTATCTTATTTTACATACCATCGCAGACAGCCGTTTCAGCTATCGCAGGAATGCCATTGCCACATCCATGCATCCGGTGAAGGCAGCTGAGGTTGTTTCGCTTGCGGCTGAATATCTGGCAGATGATGCGGATGTGCTGGACCCATTCTGTGGTACAGCGACACTTCTGATTGAACGTTATCGCAGAAAGAAAGCTGCCCATCTTTATGGTGTGGATATTTTTGGTGAAGCCATAGAAGGTGCCAGAGAGAATGCAGGAAAGGCTAATGTGCCGAGCTATTTTATCAATAAAGACTTTGTGGAATTTTCCCACAGCTATACCTTTGATGAAGTCATTACAGAACTGCCGGCGGGAAGCGACAAGATGACACCGGATGTGCTGATGACTTTATATAAGAACTTTGTCCGGAAGCTGAATCAGTGGATGACTCCGGGAGGCTATGTGATTGTTGTGACAACAGAGAAGGAATATCTCTTATCTCTGGCTGCAAGGTCCGGCTATCTGAAAGCAGAGAAAGAGTGGGCATTGTCCGGCAAGAAAGAACAGTATGTGGTTGTTTTAAGATACAGAGGTTAATGGGATGGACAGGCTGTATTCAATCGGTGATGTGCATGAGGTGACGGGGATTTCGGTATCGGCCCTGCGTTATTATGCAGATATGAAGATTGTCTGTCCGGCAAAAATCGACAGACAGACCGGATACCGCTATTATGATTTTGATGATATTCAGCGGCTGAAAACAGTGGGATATCTGAAGAAAGCCGGATTTTCCCTGGCGGAAATTACAGCGGTGATGGAGGCAGCTTCGGAGGAAGAACGGCGGAGTCTGATGTCGGAGCGGATGGAACAGACCAAAAAGCAGATGAATCGTCTGAAAGAACGTATGTCCATGATGGAGTGGCTGACAAGTCAGAATTCGGTGCCGGAAGAAGGGCAGGAGGGCTACAGAATTCATCAGAAACAGATGGATTCGCGAAGAGTTTGGATGACGGAAACGCCAAAGGCCTGCCGGGTGGAGGATTTTTACCGTCAGACAGGTGAATTGATGGCTGAAGAAATGACGGATTTTGGAAAAATGCGAGGATATCTGTTGGATGAGTGTGATTTTATGAAGCACAGACAGCTGTCCATAGAAGGTAGTTTTATTGCGCATGAGGAATCACAGCCAACAGGAGACAATAGTCTGTCAATTCTGCCGAAGGGGAATTACATCTGCATGACCACGGCTATTTTCAGGGATGATAAGTGGATTCGCGCCCTTTCGAGATATTTTATGGAAAATGACATGCCTCCCCGGATTATCCTGGCTGTTTTAAAGCACAAAGATTTTTATAACTGGAGGCATTCTCTGTACGAAGTGCAGATACTGGTATAACAGGCGGTGTATCATTTCTAATTGCTGTATGCCGGGCAGCTTTGTTACAGAGAGATAAATCAATGAATATACAATTATTAGGCATTAGCCACAAAACAGCGCCTGTACAGATACGGGCTCTGTTTGCGTTTACAGATGAAAATAAAAAAGAACTGATGATGCGCATCTGCACACAGGAGGGAATTCGGGAATGTGTACTGCTCTCAACTTGCAATCGGACAGAGTTGTATACCGTTAGCGAAGAAAAAATTTCTGTGCGCAGCGTAATGACTGCAATGCAGCGGATCCTGCTAGATATGGCGGGAATCGGAGATGCCAGCCAGGTGTCGGAGCATTTGCGGTTTTATCAGGGAACACAGGCAGTACGGCATTTATTTTATGTGGCAGCAGGCCTGGATTCCATGGTTTTGGGTGAGGATCAGATTCTGGGGCAGGTCAAAGAGGCTCATAAGGCAGCCATGGAGGAAGGTTTCAGCGGCACTTGGAGCAACAGTCTTTTCAGGATGGCAGTGACGGCGGCCAAGAGAGTCAAAACCGAAACGAATCTATCGGGAATTTCAGTCTCAACAGCTACGCTGGCGGTGAAAGCGGCGGAGATGTATTTCGGCAGTCTGAAGGATAAGAAGATTCTTATTATTGGTGCTACAGGCAAAATCGGTCAGATTATGATGAAAAATATCGCTGCGGATCATCAGGTGCAGTTATATGCTGCTTCCAGACAGATGAAATCGGGAGAGCGGGCTGTTGCGGGAACGGATACGTTGTCTGATGGTCATGGTACAAGGCATCAGCAGACACAAAGTTATACACAGATAGCCTATACAGACCGGTATCACCTGGCCAATGAGATGGATGTGGTTATCAGTGCCACAGCCAGTCCCCATTATACTTTGACAAAAGAAGCATGGCAGTCTAATATTACCAGGAAGCGCAGAAGAATCCTCATTGATATGGCAGTGCCTATGGATATTGAGGAAGGTCTTGGGGATGCGGATAACTATGTCTGTCATCTGGATGAGCTGACAACGCTGTCTGAGAAGAATCAGCATCTGCGGTTTGAAGCGGCCGACCAGGCCAGGGAAATGTTGGAGGAGGATATTGCTGATTTTAGGCGGTGGGCGCTGTTTCAGCAGAATCGGCCTTTGATGGCTGCATTTAGGGAACACTTGCTGGAAGATATGTTGTCAGATCCGGAAAAGGGACTTAACAAATTCTTTTACCGGGCCAGAGAAGCGGCGGAGCCGGAACAGCTGGAAATGTTTTTCGAGGTTTTGAGACGGTCTGAGGAGGAACGGGGAAATGGCTGATTTTCCGTTGTTTATTAACATGGAGGGGCGAAATGTTATCGTTATCGGCGGCGGTTCGGTAGCCCTTCGGAAAATCCGTATTTTGATAGAATATGGTGCAGATATACGGATGATTTCATCAAAGATCACGGATGAGTTAAAACTTCTGGCAGATAAGAAATATATAGTCTGGACAAATGAAAATCTGACAGAACACAATCTGGACTATCTGGCCGAAGCATTTCTGGTAATCTGTGCCTCTGATGATAAGGCATTGAATAAGATGGCAGCGGATTATTGCCAGATGCGGCATATACTGGTGGATTGTGCCAATCCGGGGGAGGTCTCGGACTGTGTGTTTCCATCGGTGGTCAGACGGGGCAATGTGGTCATTGGTATCAGTACATCCGGCGGTGTGCCTGCACTGACCAGATATTTGCGGGAGAAAATCGAAGCATTGATACCGGAATGGTACGGTGAACTGGAAATAGAGCTTCGCCAGAAGCGCAGAGAGTTGAAAATGTCCGGGCTCGGTCAGTCAGACAGAAAAAAATATCTGAGACAGTGGATTGCAAAAGAAAAGAAAATCAGAGAGGAGGGCAAGGGCCAATATGAAAATCGGAACGAGGAAGAGCCGTCTGGCCATGGTGCAGACGGAAATGGCGGCGGAGGCCATTAAGAAGGTTTTTCCATCCATAGAGATAGAGATTGCCGGATTTGAGACAAAGGGTGATCTGCATCTGGATAAATCCCTGTCAGCTTTTGGCAGCAAAGGAGTTTTTACAAAGGAGCTTGAAGGGGCTATGCTGGATGGCCGGATCGATCTGGCCGTTCATAGTGCCAAGGATCTTCCTGTTGAATTGCCGGAAGGACTGACAGTGGGAGCTGTGCTTAAAAGAGGTGACAGCCGGGATGTATGGGTGAGTCTTCGGCGGGAATTTTCTATCATAGAAGAATGCAAAGAAAAGACAGTTGTAGGAACAGGCAGTTTAAGACGTGCTCTTCAGATTCAGCAGGTATGTCCCGGTGTTGATATCAGAGATATCAGAGGCAATGTGCCAACACGGCTGAAAAAACTGTCAGATGGCATGTATGACGGTATTATTCTGGCAGCGGCGGGATTAAAGCGTTTAGGATATCTTTCAGAGGATTGTGAAACAGAAGGCAGTTTCGAAGCGGAAGAACAGACATTTTTTTATGAAATCCTGTCTAAGGAGCAATTTCTTCCGGCAGCAGGTCAGGGAATCATTGCACTTGAAACAAGACAGAAGGACTGTGAGGACTGCATGCAGGCCATTCATGATGAGGATACCTGGCAGATGTTTCTGACAGAGCGCAGCTTTCTGAGAGCCATTGGCGGCGGCTGCAATGAGGCAGCGGCGGTGGATGTCAGGATGGATGGACAGAAAGTATCTGTGCGGGCCAGATATGCAGGGGATGGCCTACATATGAAAGAAAAGACGGTGACAGGTACACGATGCGGTAATATAGAAGAAGACCGCAAACTGGCAGTTTCACTGGGAGAACAGATAGCGGCAAGGCTTCAGAACGGCAAAGTTTATCTGATTGGTGCAGGACCGGGAGATACAGGCCTGATAACAATGAAAGGTATGGAAGCCCTGAAAGAAGCCGATGTGATTGTCTATGACCATCTGGCATCCCCATCTCTTCTAAATGCAACCAAAGATGAGGCTGAATGGATAGATGCGGGCAAGTTTGCAGGGCATCACCGGATGAAACAGGCAGAAATCGAAGAACTGCTGATTGAAAAAGCCATGGAAGGTCAGACTGTTGCCAGACTAAAGGGCGGGGATCCTTTTATATTCGGCCGGGGCGGTGAAGAAGCACTGGCGTTGACAGCGGCGGGAATTGAATATGAAGTGATACCTGGGGTGTCATCGGCCTACAGTGCACCGGCTTATGCGGGCATCCCCATCACCCACCGGGGAAAAGCATCGTCTTTTCATGTGATCACCGGTCATGAGGATCCGACAAAAGAAAATAGTTCGCTGGATTATGAGATTTTGGCCAGAGAGGAAGGCACTCTTGTTTTTCTTATGGGGCTTTCCAGACTGCACCAGATTAGTGAGCGGTTGATAGCCAATGGCAAAGATGCCCATACCCCGGCGGCGGTGATTGCATCGGGAACAACAGCCAGACAGCGCTGTGTAACGGGGGAACTCGGCAGAATTGCTGCGATATCAGAAAAAGCGGACATTCAGCCTCCGGCGATCCTGGTTGTGGGGGATGTGGTCAGCCTGAAGAAAGAAATTGACTGGCAGCAGGCGGGGTCCCTTTCCGGGAAGAAAATTCTTGTGACGGCAACGGAAATTATTGCTGAACCATTGGCTGAGAAAATCAGGAAGCTTGGCGGTGAACCGGTGGTGATGAGCCTGATTTCTGTGAGAGCCGAGAAAATGTATGGACTCAAAGAAGTGTTGGTTCGTCCGGGAAAACGCTGGCTTGTATTTACCAGCAGAAACGGTGTACGATTCTTTTTTGAGCAGATGAAAAAGGAACGGATAGATATTAGAATCCTTGGCATCTGCAGGATTGCGGTGATGGGGGCAGGAACCCGCAGAGAACTGGAAAATTGGGGATGTTACGCAGATTTGTTGCCGGAGCAGTCCTGCAGTGAATCCTTGGCAAAAGCCTTGTGTGAGAATGTTCAGTATGATGAAGAAATTTGTCTGTTCAGAGCCGAAGAGGCCTCAGATGTACTGATAAAACGCCTGCGGGAAAAAGGATTTTTTGTGGTGGATACACCAATGTATCATACAGAAAAAATGTGGAAAAAAGCATCACTTTTAAAGGAAGTGCTGGAGGATATGGATGCAGTGACATTCTGCAGTGCTTCAGCCGTCAGGGCTTTTGCACAGATGACAGAAGGACAGCGTTTTGCGGCAAAGAATGTCTGCATCGGGCCGGTGACAGCAGAAGCGGCTGAAAAAGCAGATATTTCTATAGATAAAATTGCGGGACAGTATGATTTGGAGGGACTGACAGCGGCACTTTGTGATATACTGTGTAGGAACGAGTCTTGAATGTGAGAATTCAGCAAAATGTTCGGAGCTGCATCGGCACTGAACGATGACATAAAATGAGGTGAAGGAAAGATGAATTTAACCAGAAGACCAAGACGTTTAAGAAGAACAGCCCAGATCAGAGATATGGTTCATGAGGTAGATGTCAGATGTGATGATCTGATTTATCCGATTTTTGTGACGGAAGGTGAGAATGTCCAGTCACCTATTGAATCCATGCCGGGAATTTATCATTATTCCCTGGACAGACTGGCCATTCATATGAAAGAAGTGTGGGATAAAGGTGTGCGTGCCGTTATCTTTTTCGGTGTACCGGATCATAAGGATGCCTGCGGAAGCGGTGCTTACGACCCGGATGGGATTGTACAGCGTGCCTTGAGAATAACAAAGGAGCTTCATCCGGAGATGATCTGTATTGCGGATATCTGCCTTTGTGAATACACCGACCATGGCCACTGCGGCGTCATTAAAGACGGAGAAGTACTAAATGACGAGACACTGGAACTTTTGTCAAAGGCGGCAGTCAGCTGTGCAGCAGCAGGTGCAGATATTGTGGCTCCATCGGATATGATGGACGGCAGAATCGGGCATATGCGGCATGCATTGGATGAGGCAGGATATGAGCATACATTGATCATGGCTTACAGTGTCAAATATGCCTCTGCTTTTTATGGTCCCTTCAGGGAAGCCGCAGACTCTGCACCGGCTTTTGGCGACAGAAAGAGCTATCAGATGGATTTCAGAAACCGGAAGGAAGCCCTTGTGGAAACGGAACTGGATGTGGAGGAAGGTGCAGATATCCTCATGGTGAAGCCGGCTCTGGCTTATCTGGATATTGTCCATATGGTGAATGAGACCTTTGATCTGCCTTTGTGCACCTATAGTGTCAGCGGTGAATATGCCATGATGAAAGCTGCGGCTATGAATGGATGGATTGACGAGAAACGTGTGGTCATGGAAAGCATGATTGCTATGAAACGTGCCGGCGCGAAGATGATTATTACTTATTATGCGCCGCAGATTGCAGAGTGGCTGCGGGAAGATGAGGAACAGAGATAATGAACAGTCAGGAAATATTTTCAAAGGCATGCGAGTTGATGCCGGGGGGCGTCAACAGCCCTGTACGGGCCTACAGAGCGGTGGGAATGACACCGCCTTTTATCGAGAGAGCAGAAGAATCACACATCTTTGATGTAGACGGCAATAAATACGTAGATTATGTGGGATCATGGGGACCGATGATTCTGGGACATGCCAGAGAGGAAGTTGTCCGTGCAGTGATAACAGCGGCAGTTCGTGGAACCAGTTTTGGAGCACCTACCAATGGGGAAGTTGAACTGGCACAGATGATCCGGAATGCAGTTCCATCCATGGAAATGATGCGTATGGTCAATTCCGGCACAGAGGCAGTGATGAGCGCAATACGTGCAGCAAGAGGCTATACAGGCAGGGATTATATAGTGAAATTTGAAGGCTGCTACCACGGTCATTCGGATGGACTGCTGGTGAAAGCAGGTTCAGGCCTTCTGACAGAGAATGTGCCGGACAGTGCCGGCGTGCCGAAGGCTTTTACAGATACAACACTTATTGCCAGATACAATGATTTGGAAAGTGTACAGCGGTTATTTGACCAGTATGGTGAAAAGATTGCAGCATTGATCGTTGAGCCTGTAGCTGCCAATATGGGAGTTGTACCGCCGGAAGAAGGATTTCTGCAGGGACTGCGTGATATTACCAAACAGTATGGAACCGTTTTGATTTTTGATGAAGTGATTACAGGATTTCGTCTGGCCTTGGGGGGTGCACAGGACTATTACGGTGTTACACCGGATATGACCACCTTCGGCAAAATTGTCGGCGGCGGTATGCCAATGGCTGTTTACGGCGGGCGGAGAGAGATCATGGATTGTATTTCACCGACGGGACCGGTTTATCAGGCAGGAACTCTTTCAGGTAATCCTGTGGCTGTGGCTGCAGGAACTGCCATGCTGAAACTGCTGATGGGTGATACCGCCGTTTATGAGCGTCTGGAAGAAAAATCCGCCAGAATTGAGAATGCTTTCAGAACAGCTGTGGAAAAATATCATATAAAGGCTCAGGTGAACAGAGTCGGTTCACTGATGAGTATTTTCTTCACCGACAGACCGGTAAAGAGTTTTGATGATGTACAGACTTCTGATTTGGCACAGTTTGCAAAATATTTCAGAGTAATGAAGGCACACAGTATGTATATTGCGCCGTCTCAGTATGAAGCGTTTTTTGTCAATGATGCTCTTTCAGAGGCTGATCTTCAGATGACGGAAAGAGCCATTGATGCAGCATTGTCCAAATTATTTGATGCATGAAGATAATCAGAGAATGAGTCAGATACTGATAGGGTGTTTGACTCATTTGAGATATTCCAAAAGGAACAGGTAGAATTTATGAAAAGAATATTGTTGATGGTCATTAAACTACTGGGGCATGTTCCTGTCTGGTTCTGGCGTATCTGCTCTTTTGCGAAGGATACAGAAGAACAGCGGTATAGCATAGAGGAAAAATATAACTATATCCGGGAAATTGCCATCAAAGCCAATAAAGCGGGAAGAGTGACCATTGTCAGCAGCGGAGAAGAAAATCTGCCGGAAGAGGACGGTTATATTCTCTATCCGAACCATCAGGGAATGTTTGATGTGCTGGCTTTTCTGGAAACCATGAAACGGCCTTTTTCCCTGGTGTTTAAACAGGAAGTGAAGGATATTATTCTATTGAAGCAGATTAGAGAGGCACTTCACTATATTCCTATGGACAGAAGTGATCTGAAACAGTCAATGAAGGTGATTCTGGAAGCAGCCAAACGTGTGAAAGCAGGAGAAAACTTCCTGATTTTTGCTGAAGGAACAAGAAGCCGGAATGGCAATGAAATCCTTTCTTTTAAGGCGGGGGCTTTTAAAGCTGCCACAAAGGCGAAAGCGCCGATTGTACCGGTGGCGCTGCTTGACAGCTATGCACCATTTGATACAAATTCCACAGCACCGGCAGAGGTTCAGATTCATTATCTGAAGCCGATGTATTATGAAGAATATGTGGATATGAAGACAACAGAGATAGCACTGGAAGTAGAGAAGCGTATAAGAGAAGAAATTTATAAACATATGAAGGCAGAATAGTTGTTCAGAGCTGAACATCCGTAATATAAAATGATATTTGGCTCTGAATAAAAAAACAGTGCAGCTTTTAGCTGCACTGTTAAAAAATCAATTTTTAATTGTTGATGAAATTCTATTCAAATTAGATCAGACCTACTACAACGAATGTTGCACAAACAATGATACCTGTTAAGATAAGGTCAACAACACAGAATCCCATGATATCTCTTGCACCAAGACCTGCGATACCAAGAGCTGGCAGAGCCCAGAATGGCTGAAGAAGGTTTGTCCAAGCATCGCCCCAGGCAATAGCCATACAGGAAATTGCAGGGTCAAGATTCATTTTAATAGTTGCAGGTAATACGATAGGAGCCTGTACTGCCCACTGGCCGCCGCCTGATGGTACGAAGAAGTTAACGATACCGGCGCTCAGGAATGTGAACAGAGGGAATGTGATGTTATTGGAAATAGCAACGAAGAAGTTACTGATAACACCGGCAAGTGAAGGACCGCCTTCTGTAACTGTACCTGTCATGATACCCATGATACCAGCGTAGAATGGGAACTGAAGAACGATACCGCCGGCGCCCTTAACAGCGTCATTAACAGCCTTAACGTAGTTCAGAGGTGTACCATTCAGTAAAACACCGAGTACAAGGAAGATCAGGTTAACGATGTTCAGGTTCAGTGCGTTCAGAGGATTGCCTGCTGCTGCGAAATACTGAACAAGGTAAACAACACCGATGATAACAACGAGCCATGATAATGGTTTGCAATCTTCAAGTTTTTCAGCCGGAGTAGAAGCTTTTCTAACTGTGACTTCTTCTTCAACAAGTAACTTAGGATCAACTGTAACAACTTCATCTGCTGCCGGATGCATCTTAGCATTCAGTAAAGGCATAAGAATCAGGATAATCAGGCAGGCAATTAAGTTCCATGGAGAAAGAACTGTTCTGTCCATACCGATGGATTCTGTCAGAGCACCACCTGTAGCAGCTGTAACAGCTTCTGTAACTTCTGTGATTGTCAGAGGAATAGAACCTGACAGACCAGCATGCCATACGACGAAGCCTGAGTATGCAGAAGCAATCAACAGACGGTAGTCAACGCCTTTAACCTTCTTGGCAATTGCTTTTGCAAGAAGAGCACCAACAACCAGACCGAAGCCCCAGTTTAACCATGATGCAACAGTACCAACTACAGTTACAAGAACGATAGCTGAGAAAGGTGTCTTAGCAACGCCTGCAATCTTGTCAAGGAGTCTCTTGACAGGAGGTGCAGTAGCCATAGCTGTACCAAGTACGAGTACGAGAGCCATCTGCATTGAGAATGCTAACAGACTCCAGATGCTCGTGCCCCAGAAGCCTACAACCTGAAGTGGTGTAGCGCCTGCAGCAGGAATTGCTGCGATGAATACGACGATTGTTAATAAGATACAGAAGATAAATGGATCAGGCAAGTATCTCTGTACGATATGTACACAACCATTAGAAATTTTCTTGAGCATAAAAAATTCCTCCCTTTAATTTTGAATTGTGCTCTTTGTTGTTTTGCAAACAATCTGGTATTATTATAAAACTTTTCTAAACAAATTGAAACTCTAAAAATATGTAATACTATAAAAATATTGAACTTAAAAGGTGAAAAAAGAGATGAAAAAAACCAAATTGACAGAAAAGAATGACAATTTCAGAAAATTAAGTATATATATTGATAACATTATACGCAAAATGGAGAGTTGTGACCGCCAGACACGCTTATTTTTTGATTGTTATGCAATTGTCATTGTGCGCAGCGGAAAACTGCATATTGAAGAGAACGGACAGCAAATTTTGCTGAGACAACATGAGGCGGTCATTTTTGAAAAGGGAAGAATGGCTGTGGGAAAAGCCCTTCAGGATGAAGAATGCTGGATCACATTGATTTTGTTTAATGGTTTAGGGGTGCCGGCCATGCTTGAATATCTTGAAATTGGCGACAGAGAGCGATTTAATATTAACGGGAATGTTTTGTCGGCAGAACTGGATGCCATGATCCAAACCTGGGAGGCCGGAGAGTATTTTCGGTCATCTGTGATGCTTCAGTCGCTGCTTCTGACGGTGAAGAATACTGAAAAGGCCAATTATCAGGATTCGAATCTGAACGAAATTTATCAATATATCCAGGAACATTATGCGGAACCGATGGATCTTAACAGCCTGGCTCAGTTGTATGGTGCCAGTGTCAGCTATTTTTCCAGAGCTTTTAGGCAGCATTTCGGGACATCTCCTATGACATTTGTGAATGAAGTGCGGATGCATTATGCCAGACTGTTTCTGACAGCCACAGAGATGAAGATCCAGGAAATTGCCGGACACTGCGGTTTTAAAAAAATGGAATATTTCTGCTATGTATTCAAGAAAACAGAAGGATGTACACCGTCGCAATATCGCATGAATCGCCGACACGCGGACAAAATTCATCAGGTGGAAGATATTGAACCGGAAGACCGGGTGGATGTGAAGCTCTAAAATTTCGCGACGTGCATGCATAATTTTATAAAGATTTTAGAAATAACTATAGACTTTAATCCTCTAAAATGATAAAATGTGTTTGTGTGTCTCGGACAAGGTTATTGAAGTCCGAACAAATAGAATGAATGATTATTATTTATAATGAAGGGGATTTGTGACGACATGAACAAAAAAATTAAAACGCCGGAAGTTGAGCAGTTATTCAAAGGCATGCTTTGTCTGAAGAGCGTGGAAGAGTGCTATGAATTCTTCGAGGATATCTGTACGATCAATGAACTGCTGTCATTGTCACAGCGCTTTGAAGTGGCCAGAATGCTTCGCGAGAAGAAGACATACCTTGAGATTGCGGAAAAGACAGGTGCTTCTACTGCAACGATCAGCCGTGTCAACCGTTCACTGAATTATGGCAATGACGGTTATGATATGGTTTTGAATCGTCTGAATGAAGAATAAATATCCAAAATAAAAGGAATGCATAAGCATTCCTTTTATTTTGTTTTCGGGCGTTTGTCCAGAATGGCTTCTATGACCTGCTTTTTGATATAGATATCAAGACAAAGCATACAGATAAAGGTAAATTCACGGAGAGATTCCTGATCTTCCTTCGGTGCATCAGGAAAGAGATCTTCTGACATATGAAATTGGGCCATGACGTTCTCAAGTATTTCATGTACAAATATGTCTTCCTTGGAAAACAGTGTTGTGTAAATGGACTCTAGATTTAACTCCGTGTCCTTGTGAAAGTATTTGTCTGTCAGGGGTCCGAGAATCGTCTGTATATCGCTGATCGGCAGGAAATTCTTAAAATAATAGATAAAGATCATGAGCAGAATGTGATCCCTGGAATATTTCTTCCGGTCAGGAGGCGGGAGCAGATGGTTTTTGGTGTAATTGTTGATCATTGTCTTGGTCATAATCTTGTCATCTTCAAAACGGGTTGTTTTGGAAAGATGCCGTGTAAGAAATGTGGTGATCTGGTCTACATAGAGATCAAGGTCCGGCAGCATGGAGGCTTTAATATAACTGCCGTCGGTGTAGCGGCTGAACACTTCTTCAATAATTGTCTGAATCGCGTTATCTTTTTCCATGATAGAGCTGGGTCCTTTCATAATGTTCGAAATTAAGTATAGCAGCAGGAAAATCCTGAAAATTATCGGGTATCTCTATATAGTATAGTCTATGAAGTGGCTAAAGGTCAATTAAAAAATGTAGGATGTAGTAATGGAAACCATATAGAGGAAGGACTTGCATTCATTGCGTACAGATGGTATGCTAAAAGATGTAATATCCGGTCTTTGAAAGGCAGGACAAGAGGAATGAACAGGAGGTATACAACAATGGTTAAACGTGCGGAAGATATGGTGAAATTATATAATGAGCATATGCGCGGCGGTGATGGAACAGTGGAGATCATCCGTTATCTTGAACCGGAAGAATTCAATGGCAATGCGAAAATGATCGCAAAACTGGTGTTTAAGCCCGGATGTTCCATTGGTGAACATATACATGAAGGAGAAGAAGAGATTATCTGTATTGCAAAGGGAACAGCAATCTACAATGACAACGGTACAATGACAACACTGCATGAAGGGGATTCCTGTGTTTGTCTTGGTGGACAGACACATGGTATCAGAAATGCATCTGAGACAGAGGATCTGGAAGCCTTTGCAGTAATACTTCTGTATTAGGTTATGCAGGATATGAAGAGAATGAAGACTGGAAGAACACGGACTCTTCTGATCGTTCTGACACTGATTGTTATTCTGGCCGGGTGCGGTAAGGATAACAGTCAGGCAACAGAAGTTCCGGTAGATCTGGTTTCTGAGATTTCAGGGGAGATCAGCAGCGAAGCCGAGACTATGGCCATGGATGAGACTGTTCAGAATAATTACAGGGTTCTTCTGGATGGTGCGTCAGATACGGATGCGGTGTATTATCTTGTGGACATTACCGGTGATGGTTCACCGGAGTTGATTGTCGGTACAGAGATGATGAATGTGTACTCATGCAATCAGGGAGCAGTAACGACAATTGGTTCTATGACGATCAATACGGCTTATTTGTCACAGCAGTATGGTTTTCTTGCCTTCATCAAGAAAGATGATCAGTACGAACTGGTACAGTATAAGTATAACGGAGAGATGATTACAGAAAACATCCTTGTTTCTGCTGTCTCTGAGTCAGATTACAGGGATCAGGCATCCCGGTATCTGTCCGATGCCAGAGAAATGAAAGCGTATGCGTTGGATGACAGAACGCCTTTCGGTGATGAAGCTGCCGAATAGACCGCAGTGCTTGAAGATAATAAACAGAGCATTTATCAATACAAAAAATTATTGACAAATGCTCTGAAAGTATGTATGATAAATTTAAATGAATACGGAGCTTGTCTCGGCAAACGAATAATGAAGGCTATAGATTTCTACTGTTTCTGAACATAACAGTTAAGTCTATAGTTTTTTTTATGCAGATAATGAGTGCGATTGGTTAAGAGCAGATTGTTTTCGTTTGTTTTAGTATCCGTACAGAAAGAGGTTATAGCAATGGGAAGAATGGGATGGATAAAAAAGATAATGATTATTGTGCTGGGATCGATGCTTGCAGCATATGGCATCACGTTGGCCTTGTATGCAGGATTTGGAGGGGCGACCCTCGCAATCGTATGGCAGGGCATGTCAAAAACATTTCATATAAGTATTGGTATGGCTTCTTTGATAGTGGCTTTGATAATGATAGTTTTTGTATTTTTTTATGATCGTTCACAGCTGAATATCGGCACAATCTTGTATCAGTTTGTGTACAGTTTTTGTGTAGATTTATTTGCAGATGCCCATGTATATAGTTCACATTTATGGCTAAATGCAATCATTATGATATTAGGAGTTATGTTGTTTGCTGTCGGTACCGGATTTTATGCATCAGCGTCTATGGGGCGGGGCTCGTATGAGGCTCTAACTTTTTCGCTTGCCGAGAAGAATCACTGGCAGGTGAAAGGTGTGCGGATGGTACTGGATGTTTTGATGGTGATTGTCGGTGTTGTATTAGGCGGAAAGTTTGGTATATGTGCAATAGCCACTATTCTGTTTTCTGGTCCGGTTATTCAGTTTACAACTGCAAAAACAAAAAAGTTATTAGCAATATAACACGAGGTACTTTAAAGTGAATTTTGAGAAAATAAATAACAGTCAGTGGGATATGAATTATGCGAGTGTATCATTTGTTATTCAGTGGATAAATAGTACAGGACATTTGGATATTGTTGATATGGGGGGGTCGAAAAATCTGATATTACGTCGTTTGACTGCTGTGATAAAAACGCAGTTTATAAGCCCGACAAATCAAATATATGAAAAATATCTTGTAAAAAATACAACGGTAAAAGAAAGAAAAAGATATGTTGAGAAGCTGAACGGAAGATGGTATTCAATAACAGCACCTTTTAATGGATATATTAAGGGAAAATGTGAAATTGATGAAGGATTTAAGCTGATTTGGAGAGAATTTCTGCGGGAAGAGAAGAAAAAACTTGAAATATCGGATGTCAGACGACAAAGCAGAGTATCCAGGGCGTTTGATGAGATAGGAGAGATACTTGCAGCAATGACAGAAAATTGCAAAGGCCAGGAGAAGGACAGTCAAAATAGCTGTGATGAGTTTGCAGAAAGGATACGTGCAGTCAGTGCAGGAAAATCAGAAGAAGCGTTTGTGGACAGACTGATTTCTTTTTACTGTTATGAAATAGAGAAAGCCTGTGCAAACCGAGATATGGCATTACTGGAAGAACTGACTATGGACTGGTGTCCGAATGGGCTGCTGCATGATTATGTGTGGCAAAAAATAAAAGTTGCGGGTCAGTAATTTTGGCATCAAAATAACCTCAAAATCCAAAATCAGTTTTTGAATAGGATGGATTTTGGATTTTGAGGTTACTGTTATTTAAAAGAGATATTTATCTCGGAGATTTAGTGTTATTTCATTCTTGAACAGCTTTTTCAGCAAATTCTGTTGTAATAAGAGTATCATAATCTATCCGCTTAGTCAGTTCACCGGCCTGGTCAAGGATGTTCTGCAGCAGTGTAAAGGATTTTTCAGTGAAAACACAGTCTTCTTTCCAGGTATCCTGTGCAGCATAGCGGTCGATGATAGCAACAAGCTTGTTATTATCGGTTTCTGCAAACTGAGGCTGGATGATATCAGCGATTTCTGCAGGAGTGTGGCTGCTAACGTAATCAAGACCTTTTTGGATGGCATTGGTAAATGCCTGGATGATGTCAGGATGAGTCTTAATATAGCTTTCAAGGGCTGAGAAACAGGTATATGGGACATAGCCGGAGTCTTCACCGAGAGAAGCAATGACATGACCATTGTCGTTCATTTCCAGAGAAGTGGCGAATGGTTCAAATTCAACAGTATAATCAGCGGTGCCACTGGCGAATGCTTCAGCGGTCAGACCGAAATCCACATTCTGGATGATGGTCAGGTCAGTTTTCGGGTCAATACTGTTCAGGGTTAAAACATATTCAAAAATCATTTCTGGCATGCCGCCTGCCCTGCCACCCAGAACGGTTTTGCCTTTTAAATCCTGCCATGTGAAGTCTGGTTCTTTATCCCTTGCAACAAGGAAGTTGCCGGCACGTTGGGTCAGCTGGGCAAAATTGACAGCATAGTTCTGTGCCCCCTGGTTATAGACATAGATAGTGGCTTCGGGCCCCATAAAGCCAATATCCGCGTCGCCGGATATGAGAGATGTCATTACATTATCTGCACCGGAACCGTTCACCAGAGTAATATCCAGGCCTTCATCGGCAAAGTAGCCTTTTTCGATAGCCACATACATGGGAGCATAGAAGATGGAATGGGCCACTTCATTGAGGGTGACCGGTGTCAGGTCAGAGTTTTTTTGTGAGCAGCTTGTAAAGACCATGGTGAGGCAGCCAAGCAGTGCAGCCACGGAGAAGAATTTTTTTAAATGCATACGGAAGATACCTCTAGGAAATTCTACTTTAATAGTATGACTTTCGAATAAAAGAGTGAAACCAATGATTTTATAAAATTTTTACTTGTGAAATGCCCTGCGGTAGTGTACTCTTAGAAGAAGACATCATGTCGAATAGTAAATGGATAAATGGAGGATTTTTCAATCATGGAAAATACAATGACAGGACGCAACGTAGGTAAAACATGCCGTACCCATTATAGAGGTACTTTTAACGACGGCACACAGTTTGATTCATCTTATGATCGTGGTGAACCGCTGGAATTCGTATGCGGTGCGGGACAGATGATCAAAGGCTTTGATGCAGCAGTGGCAGATATGGAAGTCGGTGAGATCAAAGAAATCCATCTGATGCCGGAAGAAGCTTATGGTATGCCGGATCCTAATGCAATTATTGAAGTTGAGATTGCACAGCTGCCTGGTTCAGAGGACCTGGAAGTTGGCCAGCAGGTTTATCTGACAAATCAGTATGGCCAGCCTTTCCTTGTAAAGGTAACTGGCAAGGACGAAAAGATGATTACTTTTGATGCTAATCATGAGATGGCAGGCAAAGAACTGAATTTCAAAATCGAACTTGTAGAAGTGAAATAAGAAAGTTAAATAGAATACAGGTTTGATCTGTATAAGATACGAATGTGAAAAAGTGCCCTGAAGGTAGATTCAGGACACTTTTTTTTCCATAGGTATTATTGCCTGTGAGATATAAAGGATAGATAAAAAATGAAAAAAAGTGGGCTTATTTAAAGTGTCATCGGTTCCATATGTTCGGTCTGTTCTTCTTTGATAAACATCATAAGAAATCCGATCAGAAGAAGCATACAGGAAATCCATATGGTTCGCATGCCGAAAATTGTAATGCCGTAACCGCCGATACCTGCACCGATGGCAAAGAGTAAAATGATTCCCCAGTAGCACAGGGATTTGCGCAGAGTGTTTTTATCACGGGTACGGATAAAAGCACATAAGGCATCTGTGCCGCTTCGGATGTTGCCGATGCACATGGTGCTGGCGAAAGCATATCCGTTGACTTTACGAAAGCTCTGAACCTGCATGGCACATGAGAATGAAACCATGGCATTGGCCAGCAGATTCAGTCTTGTCGGCAGAAATCCAACAACCAGCAAAAGAAGAATCTCAAGTACGAGAACCAGTTGGCGCCAATGGATATGTTGGATACGCTGAAATTTGACGTGGATACATTCAGCGATAGCGATGCCCAGGGCAAAAAACAAGAGAGGCACAAGGTAATGGATGGCCCGGCCAAAGTCTTTATCGATAATGCTTTGGCTCAGCAGGACAATATTGCCTGTCTGGGCATTGGCAAATACTTTTCCACGAAAAATATAAGTATAAGCGTCCTGCAATCCTCCTGACACTGACAAAAAGGCAGCAGTCAGGAAAGATTCGGACATTTGTTTGTGGTGCTTAAAACTCATTGATGATTCCTCCAGTAAAAATTATCAGTTATTGTCTTAGTACTTGCCGGGTTAAGTACAATAACGGAATGTGCGGTCAGTCAGGATTCTTGCGAAGATCAGGCCAAGGGGGAGAGCGGCTATGATCATAATCGCTGCTGCAAACCACGAAACGGATTCGTTCAGGGACATAATGCCAAGATTATAGATGGCACGATAAAGGTAAAGCCCCGGAACCATGATCACAATGGAAGGAACAGTGATAGATATTCTTGGATAACCATGATTTCGTTTAATAATGGATGCAAGTAAACCTGCTGTCAGTGCGCCGATGAAAGCGGCTTCCGCAGATGGCATCTGGGTGAAATCAATGAGTTCAAGTCGTAATGTGTTGGCAGCAGCGCCAATCAGCGCAGCAGTGGCTGCGATAGGAATGGCGCTGTTGAACATGATCGAGAAACCGAAAACGCCGCAGAAGCTAGTAATGATCCGAAGAAACATATGTAAGATGGGATCAATGTTCATGGCAGCAAAATCAACGGGTTTCAATTTCAGTAGTAAAGCCATGATCCATGCAAACATTGTGGCAACAAGCACAATAATGATCGCGTAGGTCAGACGTTCCAGACCGGAACGAAGATCCAGTTTGGCAAGGTCAATGCCGCTTGTAATAAAGGGAAAGCCCGGAATGATAAATAACATGGAACAGATATAGCCTGCTTCATGGAATGAGGAGATGCCGAAGCAGACCTCAGACAACTTCAAAAGCAGTGCATAAACCAGGCAGGCAGCCGATATGGAGGCTGCAATATTTAAAAACAATGTATAGTGGTGTTTGATCAGCTTTGTACGGATAAAATTACCGATACCGGCTGCAATAAAGGCCAGTATCATTTCCACAGGGCCGCCGCCAAGTAAAAATGTAAAGGCGCTGCAGGCCAGTGCTGCTGCAAAACCAAGTTTTACAGGTGAATACAGACCGTGGATTTCTTCAATTTCATCCAGTCTTTTATGGATTTCTTCACCGGTAAGTTTGGCTTCCATTGTCGGGAAAGAATCTACGAATTGTTCCATTCGATACAGCTTAGATGTATTGACACCGGTATTGGCGATGCTGAGAGACTGTGAAACGCAGTCTTTGCCGTCAAAGCAGTTGAATGAAATGGACATTAATCCAACATCAACAGTACAGGTCACACCAAGTTCTCTGGACAAACGGTTCATGGAAGTACGGACGCGCCATGCACCGGTGCCGCAGGAAAGCATGATCAGACCTACACGGCCGATGACAGAGGATTTCTCAATCAATCCAGTCTGACTGATGATAACATGGCTGTCAGCATCTGCATAATCATGCCATGGAATTTCCATATGGTTTTTTTCCATGATATCAACATAAGAAGCGGCAGATGCTGATGCAGTATTATTTTTGCGCATAGATAATCGCCTCGGCTTTTTCAATATGTTTCTCCAGATGTTTCAGAAAATGAGAGTTCGGTAAAAATATGCCGATTTCGTCATATCGTTTATTATGTTCTACCAGTGTGTCCTGTCCATAAAAGACATAGGCCATCGGCAGCTCTTTTTCCAGTGCGATCATGATATCCCAGACAGCAGCATAGGCCTCTGCCTCGGTTTCTTTGAGTTTTACTGTATCAGGAAGTTCACGGATCAGAAGAATGCCTGTTGTGATCTCAAGAATCTTCTGTTCGATATTCATATGGTTTGGACCGTAATCATGGCTGTAGCGATAGGCTTGAGCCAGAAAAATGTTTCTATCTGATTCAAGAGCATGATAAATTTTCTGGAAAGAAGTGTATTCTTTTTTATAAAAAGGATTAGCATATTCCGGTAACAAAAGACCTTTTTCATCGGTCATGATAATCGGATTCTGTTTGCCGTCTGCATTGAAACGGTAAGGAATCAGAAAAGAATTCCGAAGAAGGTCAAAAATAGTATTCTGGCAAATGCCCATCAAAAATGCGGACAAATCTCTATTCTTATAGGATTCAAATAAAGCTTTGGAAAATTCTTCGGGTGAAAGGGGATGATCAAATTCATCATTACAAAATAGAAAATCGCAGAATGTTGCCTGAAGTTTTTCACAAGCCCATGGATCATTTAAAATTTTTTGAAATAATATATCTGAATGCTCTTCCCGAGGAAAAATCGTTTTTTCTTCCATTATTTATTACACGTCCTTCCTTGATTTTCATATTTTGTTCGATTATACTATGAATGTAGAAATAAGTAAAAACTATAATTGATATGATATCGATTATGTTTTGATATGTCTGGAGTAAAAGTATGAATGTCAATTTTGAGTATTATCGGATTTTTTATTATGTGGCCAAGTACCGCAATTTTACAAAGGCGGCCAGAGTCCTGGGAAATAGTCAGCCGAATATTACGAGAGCGATGAACTGTCTGGAGCAGCAGGTACATGCGACGTTGTTTATTCGGACAAACAGAGGTGTTCAGCTGACATCGGAAGGAGAGGAACTTTATAATTATGTATCTGCTGCGATGATTCAGATTTTTGCGGCGGAAAAGGCTCTTTCGGAAAATGATGGCCTGCTGCACGGTAAAATCGCAGTGGGCACAAGTGAGACGGCTTTGAATATCTTTCTTCTGGATAAGCTCAAAGCATTTCATCAGGAGTATCCGGGCATCCGGTTGAAGTTGTATAATTATTCGACACCGCAGGCTATGGAGGCGATTAGGAGCGGGAAGGTTGACTTTGCTGTTGTGACGACACCGGTAGAGGCGACAGGACCTCTGAAAGTCGTGACACTGCAGTCTTTTAATGAAATCCTTGTGAGCGGAAGAACATTTGACAGATTAAAGGATCGAATCGTTAGTCTGACCGATTTGAAAGACGATTCATTGATCGGACTCGGAAGAGAAACAATGACATTTAAGTTTTATAATCAGTTTTTTCTGGAGCACGGCCTTGAATTTGTGCCAGATATTGAAGTGGCAACCTCCGATCAGATTCTTCCGATGGTCAAGTCTGAACTTGGACTTGCATTTATACCGGAACCGATGGCACGGGAGGCGGTTAAGAAGCAGGAAGTTGTCAAGATTCCGCTTCAGGAAGAGATACCAAAGCGGGAGATATGTCTGGTATATGATTATCAGCATCCCCTTAATTCAGCAGCAAGACAGTTTATTGCAATGTGCAGGGAGATCTGAAGGGCAATGATGGGAAAATTGGATTATAAGCATTCTTATATGCCAATTTTTTGGGTATCTCTTGTGGCACCGATTTTGATCGCACTGCTGGGTGTGTTCTTTATCTAATAAATGTTTGTCATTTCCCCATGTATATGTTATAATGTAATGCATATTTCATTGCGTTTAATGCTTTAAATGAATGAAGACCTATACAGTGAGGAGACGAGAAAGTTTATGTCTGAGGAGAAGAAAACCTCCATAAAAGCCGAAGTGTTCAGCTGGGTCAAGGTGATTGTTTCAGCGATTATAATTGCTCTGCTTGTGGACTTTTTTATTATAGCGAATGCGGTTGTACCTACCGGATCGATGGAAACAACGATCCCTGCCGGATCCAGGATCATGGGACTTCGATTGTATTACGATTTTAATGAACCGGAGAGAGGCGATATCGTTATTTTCAAATACCCGGATGATGAGAGTGTTGATTATCTGAAGCGTATTATCGGCCTGCCGGGAGAAACAGTAGAAATAATCAGTGGTAAGGTCTATATTAATGGTGAATTGCTGGATGAGCCTTATCTGAGTGAGGAGCCGACAGGTGATTTCGGGCCTTATCAGGTGCCGGAGGACAGTTATTTCATGTTGGGAGATAATAGGGCTGTTTCGAAGGATTCCAGGTACTGGCACAATACCTATGTGAAGAAGGATAAGATCATAGCGAAGGCCTTTGTGATGTATTGGCCGTCATTGAAGTGGCTGGGTTAATTGAATATGTGATGAAAGAAGGGCTGCTTTTTGAAAAGCAGCCCTTCTTTCATAATATAAAAAAGGCCCGAATCAACAATTCTGATGATCCGGGCATTGCATTCCAACGATAATAAAGATTAGTCTAATTTGATGCCTGCAAGTAAGGAAGCAAGGCTTGTTGCTGCCTGACCTTCTTCTTTGTAATTGAAAGCAGGTTCTCTGCTGTCGATTACTTCTGTGTCTGCATCCTGAGCGGCTTTCATGCTGAGGCTGATCTTGCCGTCTTTCTTGCCGATAACCTTCACTTTCACTTCATCGCCGACTTTGACAACTTCGTTTGGTGATTCAATGTGTTTGTTAGCCATCTGTGAGATATGAACAAGACCGGATAAATCATCAGCAAATCCTACGAAAGCACCGAAAGAAGTGATTCTTTCAACTTTACCATCGTAGATATCACCAACATTCACTGCATCAATCTTAGCAGCTCTTGCTTCTGCAGCTTTATCCTGTTCAACAGCTTTGCCTGAGAGAACAAGGCGTTTTTCTTCAGGTTCAACTGTGATGACCTTAACTTCGATAGATTTATCAACCCATTCGTTTAAGTCTTCTACGTAAGCGATGGATAATAAAGAAGCAGGAATAAATCCGCGAACACCCTTTACGTAGGAAATAACACCGGCGTTAACAGCAGCATTAATCTTAACTGTTAAAACTTCGCCGCTTTCCTGCATAGCCTTTAATTCTTCCCATACGGCCGGATCAACTGGTTTGCGAGGCTTTCTGGCTGGCTTCTTAGGCGCTTCTGTGGATGTTACTTCTAATTCTTTTTCTTCTGTACTCATGTTAAAATCTCCTTTAATTAAACTGTCAAAGACAGCAGTATTATTGATAGCTTGATCGCTTCTATTCTTCAGGATCAGCAGCTTCTTCAGCAGATGCTTCTTCTTCCTCAGCAGCTTCTTTGGCTTCTTCGGATGCATCCTCTGTATCAGCAGTATCCTCTGCCTTATTCAGATTCACATATTCACGGGAAGATTCAGCAGGTGTTTCCTCCTCATCATCAAAATCGTCAAAATCATCATCGAAATCATCGTCAAAGTCATCATCGAGATCTTCCTGATGCAGTTTATTCTTGATAAAGTAAACAACTGCGCCGATACCGGCTGCCAGAGCAGCGACAGCTGCCACTACCTTGAATGTCTTTTTTAACTTCATGAACAGTCATCCTTTCTAAAAAAAACAAGTAGACAATCGTCTAATCTGAGTATATGATTTATAATACCACAAATGTGTGAAAATAAAAATAAAATTTTTATATTTTTTATAAAAACAATGCTTGCATTTTGTGAAAAGTTGATGTAGTATACACTAGTGAAAGACAAATGTGTTTCCAATGCGGACATTTTTGAGAGAGAATGAATACGAATAGGAGTCAATTGTTATGAGTGAGAAGTTAAGAGTTGGAATTTTAGGTGCAACAGGTATGGTCGGACAGCGTTTTATCAGTCTACTGGAGAATCACCCATGGTTTGAGGTGACAGCAGTTGCTGCAAGTCCGCGTTCAGCAGGCAAGGCTTATGAAGATGCTGTTGGTGACAGATGGAAGATGGATACACCAATGCCGGAAACTGTTAAGAAGCTTGTTGTCAGAAATGTGCTGGAAGTTGAAGAAATGTGCAAGGATGTGGATTTTGTATTCAGTGCAGTTGATATGTCCAAGGATGAAATTAAGAAGATTGAAGAAGCCTATGCAAAATGTGAGACACCTGTTGTTTCCAACAACAGTGCCCATAGATGGACACCGGATGTACCGATGGTAGTTCCGGAGATCAATCCGGAGCATTTTGAAGTTATTAAGGATCAGAAGAAACGTCTTGGAACAACAAGAGGTTTTATTGCCGTTAAACCGAACTGTTCCATTCAGAGTTATGCACCTGTTTTGACAGCATGGAAAGAATTTGAACCGACAGAAGTTGTTGTTACAACCTATCAGGCTATTTCCGGTGCAGGTAAGACTTTCAAAGACTGGCCGGAGATGGTGGGCAACATTATTCCTTACATTGGCGGTGAAGAAGAGAAGTCCGAGATGGAGCCGTTAAGACTCTGGGGACATATTGAGAATGGTGAGATTGTGAAGGCAGAGAGTCCGATCATCACATCCCAGTGTATCCGTGTCCCTGTATTGAATGGTCATACAGCAGCTGTATTTGTGAAATTTGCCAAGAAGCCGACAAAGGAACAGCTGATCGAGAAACTTGTGAACTTCTCCGGTGAACCTCAGAAACTGGAACTTCCGAGTGCACCAAAGCAGTTCATCCAGTATCTTGAAGAAGATAATCGTCCTCAGGTTACATTGGATGTTGATTACGAACATGGCATGGGCATCTCTGTGGGTCGTCTTCGTGAAGACAAAGTTTACGATTATAAGTTTGTTGGTCTGTCTCATAATACAGTCCGAGGCGCCGCAGGCGGTGCGGTTCTGTGTGCTGAATACCTGACTGCAAAGGGATTTATTGCTGCAAAATAATATAAAACATTCACAACATATAAATATGTACTATCAAAAACAACGAAGGCTGCGGTATTTTTCGCGAGTCTTCGTTGTTTGGTTTTATGGGGAAGACAGTATCTGTTATATGGTTGTTTTGGCAATGAAATGTCATAGTTTCTTAATAAAAAGAATCTATACTTTTTTGAAATCTGTGATATGATAGTAATACTAAAAATGAATGTATCAAGCGGGGGATCTAACGATGAATAAGAAGAAAAGTTTAAAAGCAGCAGGGATCATCGCTGTGGTGATCATTGTGTTGGTAGCCGGATTCGGCGGTTGGTATTTTATGGCAGGAAGTAATGCTTATCAGGATGTTTTTTATCCGGGAACGACGTTGAATAAGATGGATATTGAAGGGCTGACGGTTGATCAGGCGAGAGAGAAACTGGAAGATTCTGTGAAAGATTATTCCCTGACGATTTCTTTCAAGAATGCACAGTGCAGGATCAGCGGACAGGACATTCAGATGGCCTGCAATGACAAAGCCGATATTCAGGCATTGAAGGATCAGCAGAATAAGGTCAGATACAACAAGACAGACAAGGATGCACTGGCACTGACGGTGAAGGATCTTTTTACATATGATAGAGAGGCATTGACGAATCAATTGAAACAATGTGATGCGCTGGATGAAGAGAAGATGATTGAGCCGGAGAATGCGGTGCTTGTTTATGATGAAGAGAAGAACAGCTTTTCATTGAGAAATGGAGAGCAGGGAACGAAGATGATTTTTTCTGAAGTTCTGGCAGCAGCAGAGGAAGCTCTGGAAGAGAATCTTTCGGAACTTGATGCAGAGGATGCCGGACTTTATCAGACGGCGGCACTGACGGAGGAATCACCGAAGGCGGCAGATGTATTGAAAGAGGCCGATGATTATCTGAAACTTCATCTGGAATATACTTTTTCAAAGGATGGTAAGGATAAGAAGGAAATCATTGACAGCAAGCTGGTCAGTGAATGGCTTTATGTGGATGATAATGGAGATGTTCAGACAGACCATGATCAGATCCAGGCATGGGTGAATGACATGGCAGATGAATATAATTCAGATAAAGTAAGCATGCAGTTTACAACTACCTCAGGAAGTGAGATATCCCTGAAGGTACCTGTGGGTGGTGAAGCTATTGATACCTCTGCATTATTTAAAGATGTGGTGAAATGCCTGGAGGATAAAGTTTCAGGGGATAGAAAGGTTCCTCATACAGAGAAAGCTTCCGGCATCAGCCAAAATTTCGGCGGCAATTATGTGGAAGTCAATCTGACTGATCAGAAACTGTATCTGTACAAAAAAGGTGAGCTGATCATGTCCTCCAATATTGTATCAGGCAGTGTCAGCAAGTCACATATGACGCCGACAGGGGTTTATAAGGTATACAGCATGGAGAAGAACACTGTGCTCAGAGGTGCGGATTATGCCTCACCGGTTTCTTTCTGGATGCCTTTTAATGGTGGTGTCGGTTTCCATGATGCCACATGGAGAAGCAGTTTCGGCGGCACTATTTATCAGTACAATGGTTCCCATGGCTGCATCAACATGCCGTATGATAAAGCAAAGACGCTTTATGAGAATATCAATACAGGTTATTATGTTGTTGTCTATGGCGGTGTTACTTATGTGCCGGGACAGACAACGGACAGAGGTTCATCTTCAGGTAGCAGTTCCTCGGGTCACAAGAAGAATGACAGAGACGACCGGAAGGATGACACGAAGAAGGAAACGAAGAAGGAAAGCGATAAAGAGACAAAGAAAGAGACGAAGGAAACAGAGAAACATACAGAGACAAAGAAACCGGAGACAACTGCGCCGGAGACGAAGAAACCTGAAACAAGTGCACCTGAAACTTCTCAGACAGAAACGAAGGCTCCTGAGACCAGTGCGCCGGATACAAAAGCACCTGAGACGAATCCGCCTGAAACAAGTGCACCGGAACCGCAACCAGAGCCGCAACCAGAGCCGGAAGCCCCGGAGGAAGGGCTGGTGGATGCTCAGTCTGTATCCGGCATATAACAGATGAAAGATTTCTCCGGCTTCCGAAATAAAGTGCGGGAGTCCGGGACAAGAGAGGAAGAACATATATGGAGAATAATCAATCGGTACACAAAAGGCGGGTGCGCTATAAGGGCACACATCCGAGAAATTACAATGAAAAGTACAAGGAGCTGAATCCTGAGAAGTATGGTGAGACCATTGAGAGAGTGATCCAGAAGGGTGGTACGCCGGCGGGGATGCATATATCCATCATGGTGCAGGAAATTCTTGATTTCCTGCAGATCCAGCCGGGACAGAGAGGTCTGGATGCGACACTGGGCTATGGCGGACACACATCTGCCATGCTCAAATGCCTCAAGGGAGAAGGTCATCTGACGGCCCTGGATGTGGATGCCATTGAGATGGCCAAGACAGAGGAACGTCTGAGAAATCAAGGTTTCGGACCGGATATTCTCACGATCCGCCGGATTAATTTCGCCAATATTGATGAAGTGGCAGCCCAGGATGGCAAGTTTGATTTTATTCTGGCTGATCTGGGTGTGTCTTCAATGCAGATTGACAATCCTGAAAGAGGGTTTTCCTACAAATATGACGGACCATTGGATCTCAGACTGGACCAGACAAAGGGAGAGCCGGCATCTGAAAGACTGAAACATGTTACAAAGGATGAGCTTGAAGGAATGCTGATCGAGAATTCAGACGAACCTTTTGCTGCTGAGATCGCAGCAGTGGTGATGCAGGAACTGAAGAAGGGACATTCGGTGGATACGACAGTCAGATTGCGTGAACTGATTGAAAAGGCATTGGTGAAGGTGCCGGCAGCGGAGCGCAAGGAAGCAGTGAAGAAATCCTGTGCCAGGACATTTCAGGCGCTTAGGATTGATGTGAACAGCGAGTTTGAGGTTTTGGAAGCGTTTCTCCAGAAATTGCCGGATGTGCTGAATCCAGGAGGCAGAGCAGCTGTGCTGACCTTCCATTCCGGTGAGGACAGATTGGTGAAGAAATCTTTCAAAGAGAATGTAAGAGTCGGTATATACAGTGATGCGGCAAAGGATGTTATCCGTCCATCAGCAGAAGAGTGCAGACGCAACAGTCGTGCCCATTCCACGAAGCTGAGATGGGCTGTCAGAGGACTTTAAACCCGGAAAAGGCCGGCCGCCATAGAGCGGATGACTGAAGGATATTTGAATCCGGCGATTGGTCTCAGGTTAAAAAATAGAAAGAGAAGGCGAAGAGCAATGGGAAGATTCACAATGGAAAATGATCGTTTGGCGGTGACAATTGACGATCTGGGTGCAGAGCTTGTCAGCGTGTATGACAAAAAGTATAAGCGTGAGATCATCTGGCAGGGAGATCCGACCTGGTGGAAACGTCAGGCACCGATTCTTTTCCCCAATGTGGGTAAGTATTATGGCGGCGAGTACCTGTATCAGGGCAGACATTATGTTCAGGATCAGCATGGTTTTGCCAGAGATTATGAGCTGGAACGGATGGAAGAGAGTGGGAATTCTGTAACTCACCGTTTTGTATCAAATGAAGAAACAAGAAAAGTTTATCCTTTTGACTTTGAATTGCTGATCACACACCGGCTGACGGGAGCTGAGGTGGAGATCCAGTGGCAGATAAAAAATACCGGCGATCATGAAATGTACTTTACCATCGGTGGACATCCGGGATTTAATGTTCCGGTTCTTCCCGGAACAGCTTACAGTGATTATGCATTGAAATTTGCAGATGATCAGAATGAACTGAAATATATCCATATCGATATGGCGACAGGCACCGGACTTCCGGACAAGGTTTACACAATGCCGCTGACGGATCACAAATATCCGTTGAGTAAGGCGTTATTTGATCTGGATGCACTTGTATTTGACGGCGGCCAGATCCAAAAAGCCGGTATTGAGATGCCTGATGGGACGGACTATGTCACTATTTTGTGTGATGATTTTCCGAATTTCGGCATCTGGGCAGCACCGGGAGCACCTTTTGTGTGTCTGGAACCATGGTGCGGACGATGTGATAATTTCGGGTATGAAGGTGAATTGAAAGATAAACCCGGAATCAATCATTTGAAAGAGGAAGAAGTCTTTAAAAAAGTGTATACAATTGCTATTGGTGGTTGAAAACTGATCTGAAAAAAAGAGAATCGGTGGATAACCTATGGAATCCATGAAAGAGATTAGTGAAAGAAAAGGGGCTGTTACTGAAAGTAACAGCCTCTTTTGTCAGCGGAGACGATGGGATTCGAACCCATGTGCCGGTTGCCCGACAACTTGATTTCGAGTCAAGCTCGTTATGGCCACTTCGATACGTCTCCAATGCCTATCTATTATACTATGCTTTTGATAGAATTTCAAACATTTTTTTGCCATTTTTGAAAGAAGTGAAAGAAAAGATTATGCAATTCTTCAGAAATTCTTTACAAATCCTTAAGGATACAATGCAATAATAGGTGTCGAGAAGAAAGAGAACTTCTCAAATATAAAGAAAAGGAGATTTTTGAGATGATGAATAAAGGAGCATTTAAAGGCATTTTAAGAAAGGGTCTTGCATTTGGTATGGTTGGCGCTATGGCATTAAGTATTGCAGCATGCGGCGGTAAGAGCGCAGCATCCTCAACAACACCTGCGACAGAAGCTCCTGCAGCAACAGAGGCTCCTGCAGCAACAGAGGCTCCAGCAGCAACAGAGGCCCCAGCAGCAACAGAAGCAGCACCTGCAACTACAGAGAGCACTGCAGCCGGTACAGTAACAGAAAGTTCTGCAGCCGGTACAACAGCAACAGAAGCCCCTGCTGCAACAGAATCTGCAAAATAAAACGATACATATTCCAAGTGAATAGAACTAAAAAAATAGGCTGTGCCGGTTGTGCACAGCCTGTTTTATTGTTATCATAATATAGCAGATGTGCAGAAGAACAGTTAAAAGCATAGAATGAAAATCAAGAAAACGGCGGCTGGTGATGCACAATCAAGTTTTGAAAATCATAAAACAGGAAGGGGATTTCCAATGGAAAGTACCTTAAGCGATAAATCATTAAAAAAACATATAACACTCGGCATTCTGGCCCATGTGGATGCAGGCAAAACGACACTGTCAGAGAGTATTCTTTATCTGACGGGCAGCATCAGAAAGCTCGGCAGAGTGGACAACAAAGATGCGTTTCTGGATACATATAGTCTTGAGCGGGAGAGAGGCATTACTATTTTTTCCAAGCAGGCAGAACTTGAGATGAAGGACGGAAAGTATACACTTCTTGATACGCCGGGACATGTAGATTTTTCGGCGGAGATGGAACGAACACTGCAGGTGCTTGATTATGCTGTGCTTGTTATCAGCGGGGCGGATGGTGTACAGGGCCATACCCAGACTTTATGGCCTCTCCTGTCCCGATATAAAGTGCCGACATTTATTTTTATTAACAAGATGGATCAGAATGGAACGGATCAAGAGGCGCTGATGGCTGAAATCCATCAGCGTCTGGGAGATAATTGTATTGCTTTTTCAGAAGAATCAGATAAACGCAATGAGAACCTGGCTATGTGTGATGAAGCGGTGTTGGAATCCTATCTGGAGAAAGGAACAGTGACGGATGAACAAATACGAAAAATGATCTCAGAACGAAAAGTTTTTCCGTGCTTTTTTGGTTCAGCACTGAAACTGACCGGTGTTCAGGAACTGCTGGATGGAATTGAAAAGTGGACTGTCAATTCACAATATCCGGATAACTTTGGTGCCCGCGTCTTTAAGATTGCAAGAGATGCTCAAGGCGGCCGATTGACTTATATGAAAATAACGGGCGGAAGTCTGAAAGTGAAGGCATTGCTGAAGGGACAGATGCACAGAACCCAGGAGGATGAAAATGAATCGGGAAATACTGCCGCATATGGAAGCAATGACGCATCATCAGACAGCTGGGAAGAAAAAGTGAATCAAATCCGTATTTATAACGGTACAAAATATGAAACTGTGGATGAGGCGCCTGCGGGAACCATCTGTGCAGTGACAGGTTTGACGAAGACAAGAGCAGGGGATGGACTTGGTGCTGAAGCAGAACAGATGTTGCCGCTTTTGGAGCCGGTACTGACCTATCGGATCGAGCTGCCGGAGGGCAGTGATTTGCATAAAGTACTGAATCAGCTCAGACAGCTGGAAGAAGAAGAGCCGGAATTGCATATTGTCTGGGATGACATTTCAGGGCAGATCCTTGTGCAGCTCATGGGTGAGATACAGACAGAGATTTTGCAGCAGCTGATCCGGGAACGGTTTAACCTGGAGGTGAAATTTGGTGCAGGCCGAATTGTATATAAAGAGACAATTGCAGCACCGGTGGAGGGAGTAGGGCATTTTGAACCTCTCAGACATTATGCAGAGGTACATCTTCTGATGGAGCCTTTGGAACCGGGCAGTGGTCTTATATTTGATACAGTCTGCAGTGAAAATATGCTGGATCGCAACTGGCAGCGGCTGATTTTGACACATCTGGAAGAAAAAGTTCACAGAGGTGTGCTGACAGGGTCACCGATCACGGATATGAGGATTACGCTGATCGCAGGCAGGGCACATCAAAAACATACAGAGGGCGGAGATTTCAGGCAGGCAACCTACAGAGCAGTGCGTCAGGGACTTCAGAAAGCAGAAAGCGTTCTTCTGGAGCCTTATTACCGCTTCAGGCTGGAACTGCCCCAGCGTCTGGTGGGACATGCCATGACAGATATTGAGAAAATGAGCGGAAAGTTTGAGCTGGGTGAAAACGAAGGCGACACGGCAGTGCTGACCGGTATGGCACCGGTTTCTGAGATGCGTGAATATCAGAAAGATGTCGCTGCTTACACCGGCGGTACCGGACGCCTCTTCTGCACAATGGCGGGTTACTTTCCGTGTCATAATACAGAGGAAGTACTGGAAGAAACATTTTATGATCCGGAGCGGGATCTGACCAATCCAACGGGTTCAGTTTTCTGTGCACATGGGGCAGGCTTTGTGGTGCCATGGTACGAGGTAGAGAAATATATGCATCTGGAGGGGGCTGGTCTGGATGGAGAGCATTCAGGCACTGAGGATAAGGATGCAGTGCTGGCAGCAGAGGCACAGGTACCCGGAAGCCGCAGCATAGCACCCTCACTTGCTGATGACAAGGAACTTGAAGCTATTTTTGTTCGGACTTACGGTGAAATTAAACGAAGAAAACCGCAGAAAGAGCGGACATTCAGAGGTTCGGATGAAATTAATCCGGGAACAGCAGGTTCGGCTGCGGGAATGAATAGCACATTGTCGGATACAGCCGGGAAAGGCAGCTGGCGCGGTGAAAAGCGACAGAAGGAGAACCGACGCCAGGAGACTGCTCAGGAAAGTTACCTGTTAGTGGATGGTTATAATATTATCTTTGCATGGGAAGATCTTCATGAATTATCTGAACACAGTATGGATGCGGCACGCAATAAATTGATGGAGACATTATCCAACTATCAGGGCTATACAAGTCAGAGAGTGATCCTTGTTTTTGATGCCTATAAAGTGGAAGGTTTTTCGGGAGAAGTCACCAGATGGCATAATATTGATGTGGTTTTTACAAAAGAAGCGGAAACGGCCGATCAGTATATAGAAAAGACGGCCCATGCCATCGGCAGAAAGTATAAAGTCACCGTGGCAACTTCAGATGGCCTTGAACAGGTCATTATCCGAAGTCAGGGATGTCTGCTTATGTCGGCCAGGGAACTGCGTGAAGAAATTGAGCGGATCAAGGTTGAGATCCGCCGTGAACATCTGGATAAAAATCAGGAGAGAGGTAATTATCTGCTGAATTACCTCCCGAAAGAAGAGGCCGAGAGGATGGAGGCCATCCGTCAGGGCCTGATACCCTCTGATGACGAGGATGCGGCGGACAACAGGCGCCGCTGATAGATCAGATACCATGTGACAAGGACGATGCCTTTTAGAATACTGGAGATACTGATGCTCCACCAGATACCGGAAAGGCCAAGTGGTGTCTTTGTAAGAATAAGAAGCAAAGGAATACGCATACATGTCAGCAGGATGCTTTCGGAGGAAGGCGGCAAAGTGTTGCCGAGCCCCCCGAAGGCACCTGCTGTTGTGATTTCTGCACACATAAAGAGCTGAGAAAAGCCCATAATCCGGAGATAATCAATGCCGATAGGAAGAACAGCATCATCATTCAGGAAAATCTTAAAAACCGGTCCCGGCAGGAAAACGAGCAGCAGTGTGCAAAGTGAGCCCCATACAAAAACAATTTTCATAATTGATCGATAGCCGGCTTTCACGCGGTCTAATTGCCCGGCACCATAGTTTTGTGAGATAAAAGCGTTGATAGCGGCCATGAAACCATCTGCGGCCATCCAGGACAGAGATTCCACCTGAGTGCCGACTTTCTGGGCTGCTACAGCACCGTCTCCGTAACCGGCCACAAAACGTGCAATAAGCATAGAACAGCAGGAAAAAAGCATGTCCTGAAGGGAAAGCGGCAGGCCGATGCGGATAATCTGTGTATAATATTTGAAAGGTCTTGGTTTTGCCAGCTGCAGCCCGTGATAAAGCGGATGCCGTTTTCTGATAGCAAAAAGGAACAGAATAAATACAAACATCTGAGCAAAAACGGTGGCCACGGCGGCACCTGCCACGCCGAGAGCGGGAAAAGGACCAACACCGAAAATCAGCAGTGGGTCAGCAAAAACATTGCTGACAAGACCGCATGTATTCATAATAAATGGTGTCCGGCTGTCACCGCAGACATTGAAAGAAGCCGTAAAAATCTGGTTCAAGAAAGTAAAAATAACCAGTCCGCATGTAATACGGAGATAAAGAACCGCATCCTGTATAACTTCCGGACTGCTCAGCTGGAAAAAGCCGATCAGCGAATGAGCCAGAACATTGATACCAATACTGAAAACAAGGGCGAATAAAATACCAAGCTGAAGGGCGGCACCGAGATAGCGTCGTGCTTCAGCATCATCACGGGCGCCGAGACAATGTCCGATCTTCACTTGACCGCCCATCTTGGCCATGGTCACCAGACCATTGGAAAACCAGGTAAACATACCGGCTACACCCACACCGGCCACGGCACCGCTGCCGAGACGGCCGATCCAGATCATATCGATAAAATTGTAGGCCATCTGTATAAAATAAGTCATGACAATCGGAAGCGCCAGTACACAAAGCGAGCGCATGATCCTGCCATGCAAAAGATCAATTGTTTTTGTCATAAAACCTCCAAAATTTTGAGACTGTAATACTGCTGGCAAAATCGTAGTTTTCGAATAATATTCAGAAGTTTAGATATTTTGCCAGCAGTATTGCAGATATCGCAGATTATTGAATTTTTAGAGAATACAAAGTAATATCTCTTAAAGGATATCAGTGATTCTCTCAGTTTTTAGTCATCAAATACTATAGTAACATATTTGGAAAATAGTGTAAACTGAGAAAAACAAAGCGTAAAAAATACACATGGCAGGAAATTCGGCTAAAGGGTCGCTTTACAAGGAAAGGCTGGCGCGGTATAATGTGCAGGAGGTAGACTAACCATATTTAAATAAGTGGTATCGCAATTAAATTGGTGAGTTTATGATAATTCAGTTGAAGTTTAAATTTTATGCAGATATCAGGAATGCGCAAAACCGCCGATTTTGATTCTGTATTGATTTGCTTTAGTAATAGGATTTTAATAGTGGTATTAGTATAATGTGCCGGGCAGATGCGAATTTCTCGTTTGTTTCTCAGTAAAATTGGAAGAAAGTCGCTGGTGCCGGCCGACAGAAAGGAATTTATAATGAAAATCGTAGTATTAGCAGGTGGAATTAGTACGGAACGTGATGTTTCTCTTGTATCAGGTATGGGGATTTATAAGGCATTAAAGAGCAAAGGTCATCAGGTAATGCTTCTGGATGTTTTTCTGGGTTATGAGCATGATGACTGGAAGGATGTCTTTGAGAAGAATGTGGACTGGGCAGCTTCTGTTGGTGCCATCAAGGATCAGAATCCGGACATTGATGCGGTGAAGGCACTTAGACCGGATTGGAAGAAGAACTTCTTCGGCCCTCATGTCATCGAAATCTGTCAGCACGCAGATGTTGTGTTTATGGCACTGCATGGTGAGAATGGTGAAAATGGCAAGATTCAGGCATGTTTTGACCTAAATGGTATCCGCTATACAGGTACAGATTATGTCAGCTCAGCTATTTGCATGAATAAAGCCATTTCAAAGGATCTCTTTGTGACAGGCGGTGTACCGACACCTGTGGGCCTCCGTCTGAAGAAGGGCCAGACACCGGATGTAAAGGTGCCTTACCCTTGTGTTGTGAAGGCTTGCTGCGGTGGCTCCAGTGTCGGTGTTGTGATGGCCAATAATGATGAAGAATATGCGAAAGCCCTTGAAGAGGCTTTTAAATATGATGATGAAGTTGTTATAGAACAGTATATTAAGGGACGTGAGTTCTCTGTGGGCGTTGTGGACGGCAAAGCTTATCCGATTATTGAGATTGCACCGCTTCACGGTTTTTATGATTATAAGAACAAATATCAGGCAGGCTCTACGATTGAAACTTGTCCGGCAGAACTCAGTGAAGAGAAGACACTGGCTATGCAGGCGGCAGCTGAGCTGGCTTTCAAAGTGCTGCGTCTGAAGAATTATGCCCGTATGGACTTTATGATGGATGAAAAAGGTGACTTCTATTGTCTGGAAGCCAATACACTTCCGGGAATGACACCGACTTCACTGCTGCCTCAGGAGGCAAAGGTACTGGGAATTGAGTATGAGGATCTTTGTCAGCTGTTGATTGACATTTCCATGAGAGATGAATAGCAGGAAGGAAGTGGTATATATTTATGAAAAACATGACTTTAGAGAATATTGCAGCTGCCTGCGGCGGCGAGATTTATTGTATGCGTGAAGAACTGGCACAGGAGACAGCCAAGGGCATTGTGATCGATTCAAGACAGATTGAGCCGGGATATATTTTTGTGGCAACAAAGGGTGAACGTGTGGATGGCCATCAATTTATTCCGGATGTTTTTGCAAAAGGAGCAATGGCAGTGATCTGTGAAGTATTGCCGAAAGAAGATCTGGGACCGTGTATTCTTGTGAAAGACAGTTTTATGGCTTTAAAGCAGGCGGCAGCCTTTTATCGTCAGCAGCTGAATATCCGTGTGGTGGGTATCACAGGCAGTGTGGGCAAAACCAGCACAAAGGAGTTTGTGGCTTCTGTTCTTTCAGAGAAGTACAAGGTACATAAGACTGCCGGCAACTATAATAATGAAGTCGGTCTGCCGCTGACCATCTTCGGTATTCAGGAGGATGATCAGATCGCAGTCCTTGAGATGGGCATCAACACTTTTGGCGAGATGCACCGTCTCAGTGAGGTGGCAAAACCGGATATCTGTGTCATGACGAATATCGGTCAGTGCCATCTGGAAAATCTTATCGACAGAGACGGCATTCTTCGAGCTAAGTCAGAGATCTTTGATTTTATGAATCCGAAGGGGACAGTTGTTGTCAATGGTGATGATGATAAGCTGGCAACCATTCATGAAGTTTACGGCAAAGCACCGGTGACCTTCGGCATGAACAAGCAGAATGCAATATGGGCAGATCATATTGAAAACCGTGGATTGCTGGGCAGCTGTGCAGATATTCATATGGGTGATGATGTTGTCCATGCGATTATTCCTCTGCCGGGTGAACATATGATTTACAATGCCATGGCAGCAGCGGCAGTTGCTCTCCAGTTTGGTATGTCAAAAGAGGAGATTGCAGCAGGCATCAGTCATGTTGAAGCAGTTGCGGGCCGCAGCCATCTCGTTGAGGCCGGAGACAAGGTGATCATTGATGACTGCTACAATGCTAATCCTGTTTCCATGAAAGCGGCAATTGATCTTCTGGCAACAGCACCGGGACGCAAAGTAGCTATTCTCGGCGATATGTTCGAACTGGGTGAGAATGAGAAGGCGATGCACGGTGAAGTTGGAGCATACGCAGCAGAAAAAGGTATTGATCTGATCCTTTGTGTTGGAGAACTTTCTGAAGCTATGTATCAGGAGGCTGTAGGGAGTGGCGGCAATGCAAAATATTATGAGACAAGGGAAGATTTGGAAGCAGTGCTTAATGAAATACTTCAGCAGGGTGATACAGTTCTTGTCAAAGCATCCCACAGTATGGCCTTTGAAAATCTGGTGAAATGCATTCAGGTAAATCAATAAGACTTGTGATAATTGTTTAAAAAGGTGTACAAAAGGCTTATAAAATTGTTAATTTTTTAATTATCGCTGAATGCATTGCAATCTGCCAAAAAAGTGATAAATTATATATATGAGATTGTCAAAAGACAAAAAATTTAGGAGGAATATATATCATGAGCAAGAATATGCAGGGCTTCGGTATGATGATTCAGAAACTGAAAGAATCTCCGAAGAGAATCGTTTTTACAGAAGGTACAGATGAAAGAATTCTTGAAGCAGCTTCACGTCTGCTGGCTTCCAACTTCCTTACACCAATCCTGGTAGGTAACGAAGAAGCTGTACAGGCTGCTGCAGAAAAATATGGATATAATATCAGAGGCGCACAGATCGTTGATCCTGAGAACTATGACAGAATGGACGAGATGATCAATATGTTCTGTGAACTTCGTAAGGGCAAGAACGTTCAGCCTGAAGAAGCACGTAAGACTTTACAGGCAGGCAACTATTTCGGTACAATGCTTGTAAAGATGGGTGTTGCTGATGCTCTTCTTGGTGGTGCTACATACTCAACAGCTGATACCGTTCGCCCGGCTCTTCAGCTGATCAAGACAAAACCAGGCAACAAGATCGTATCTTCATGCTTCATCATGGTTCGTCCATCTGCTACAGGTGAGAACGAAGTTCTGGCTATGGCAGACTGTGCGATCAACATCAAACCTACAGCAGAAGAACTGGTAGAAATCGCTATCGAATGTGCAGAATGCGGACGTATTTTCGGTATCGATCCTAAGGTTGCTTTCCTGAGCTACTCTACACTGGGTTCAGGTAAAGGTGAAGATGTAGACAAGATGCGTACAGCAGCAGCTATGGCTAAGGAACAGGCTCCAACTCTTCCAATTGAAGGTGAATTACAGTTTGATGCCGCTGTTTCTCCGCGTGTTGCACGTACAAAATGCCCTAACAACCCGGTTGCAGGTCACGCCAACGTCTTCGTATTCCCTGACATCAACGCAGGTAATATCGGTTACAAGATCGCTCAGCGTCTTGGTAACTTTGATGCTTACGGCCCAATTCTGTTAGGCCTGAATGCACCAATCAACGACCTGTCTCGTGGATGCAATGCTGAAGAAGTTTACTCTATGGCTATCATCACAGCTGCATTAGCTGACTAATCATTAGCTGTCCTAAACAGTCAGGATAAGAGAATAGAACGATAAATGATCAAAGAGAGGATGCCCTTTGCGGATATCCTCTCTTTTTATCTTTTGTAAACAGGATTCCTCTTGATATTTGATGATAGATTTCGAGTTAGACTGTTTACATTTTATATTTGATTTTATTCAGAGGAAAAATTAGTTGAAAAAAGGGGATATTCTTCATATAATATAAACATAAAGTTGTATTATTATGGAAAATCAACAGACGTTCGGAGAGGAAGACTGATGAACGCTTCTCTCCGAATTTTCATGTGAGCAGGGGTAAATGATAAAATATAGGAATTCACAAAATATGTCTGCGAAGCAGATATGAATTCTACATCAAGACTTGCAGATAAGCGTGTCTTGAATAATAAAGAAACGGAGATAAGGGGTATGGATGAGAATACAGTTGCAGTGGGGAAAGATATAGATCTGGAGACAGTGATCCTTCAGAATGTGGATCTGGCAGAGAGCATCGGGGCTTTCAGAGAAGTGGCAGAGCAGTTTCAGCAGCTGATGATGATGTACAGCTGTGCTATCCGGGAGGTGCGGACAAAGCTGGAAGTGCTCAATGATGAGTTTCAGGTTCAGCGGAGCCATAACCCGATTTCGTATATTAAGTACCGTGTGAAGAAACCGGCAAGTATTTTGGAGAAGCTGAAGCGAAGAGGGTATCCGGTAACTTTGCAATCAGTGGAGGATAATCTTCACGATGTGGCAGGTATCCGTGTTATCTGCAGCTATGTACAGGATATTTATATGGTGGCGGATATGCTGACTTCACAGAATGATATTACACTTCTGGAGGTGAAGGACTATATTGCTAATCCGAAGCCGAATGGTTACAGAAGTCTTCATCTGGTGGTACAGATTCCGGTTTTCTTCTCGGATGGGTGCAAGCCGCTGAAGGTAGAAGTTCAGATCCGAACCATTGCCATGGATTTCTGGGCCAGTCTGGAACATCAGCTCAAGTACAAGACAGAGGGGGATGTGCCGGATGAAATTGCGGCAGAACTGAAGGATTGTTCCGACGTCATTGCCAATACAGATCAGAGAATGCAGAAGATTTACAATACATTAAAGACGAACAAGACAGAAAACAAGCAGGAATAATGGTTTTACGGTAAAATTGACAAAATTAGCTAAGAAATAGCGATAAATTGTAGAATGAAATTCGACAAGAGATAGAAAAATCTCTTGCCGGATTTC
>ENA-UOOA01000999-UOOA01000999.1-human-gut-metagenome-genome-assembly--contig:-P61old-NODE-999-length-50379-cov-8.508962_pt1 | contig 50379 bp, 37 predicted proteins | sample MGYA00242467_ERZ724014 | MGnify/ENA metagenome assembly ERZ724014 | reverse complement strand
AAAAGCCCGAAGGTTTTACCCTGTTTCAGGATCATCGTGCGGATAATGCCGTCTTTGAACAGCGGCATCTCAAGTTCGGGGTTGACATAGTCCTTCGGATCGAATGTCCTGTTGAAATATTGCGAGGCGGAAGAAAGAATGACACGTCCTTCCGGATCAATGATCGCTTTTTCCAGAACATGGCTGCCGGTATTGCCTGCTTTCAGAAGATTCTCCGTCAGTTTGTTGAACGAGAGATCCAGTCCCGCAACCCCGTAAAAATTTCCCTGAATATCCCGGATCTGCATCGAACAGGGAATCGAAAGCCCGGAGGCGGAATCTTCATCCACATAGGGCTGCCCCCAGACAGGACTCCAGTTTTCAAGCGCATGGCGGTACCACGGGCGCTTGCGCGGGTCGTAATCCTCCGTATAGGTATTGCGCCACGGGTAGAGCATCGTGACGCCGTATTTCGAGGCGGCGAACACCGCCTTGACAGGCAGTCCGTGTTCCAGCCATTCCTTTTTCTTCTCCTCATAGTTCTTCTGCGACAGATGGACTCCCGGCTGGCTTTCCAGCACGGTCCGGATCATATTCGGCAGAATCGGAGAGACTTTCGCCAGAAACTTCCGGACCTCCGGCAGATCGGCGTCCGGGGCAATTTTGTAAACTCCGCATTCAAATGAAGTCTGGCGCTTGTGGAACGGCGAATAAACCAGCCCCGGCGGAAATTTTGTCCTGTCGTTGTCCGGCTGAAACGGATAAAAGGCGTTTTCCATCATCTCGTATGATGTATTATAGCAGAGCAGATAACTCGCAGTCTGCGCGATGGAGCAGAGAAGGTCCTGCATATGGAGCGCAGTCATATCGAAGTCCGCGGCGGATGCGGCGGTTTTTCCGTAGACGGAATTCATGGCTTCGCTTCTGTGACTCATCTCCGTCGCATGGCGCAGACGCTCGTAGATGGAATATGCCGCCAGGGACACCGCCGCAAGCATGACAGCCAGAAACGCAGTCAGCATCCCCCGCCGGTGCCGGTAGGCGAAACGCGCGGTTTTCATGAAGACATCATCCGGCCGCGCCGAAATCGACAGTCCGTTCATATACCGCCGGATATCTTCGGAAAGCTCCGTTACGGACGCATAGCGTTCCGCTGGTTCATAGGCGCAGGCTTTGCGGATGACCGCCTTGAGATTCGAATCGATCTTCCTGTGGAAAAGATGTTCCACAGGCTCCAGTTCGTTGTTGACGATTCTGTGCATCAGTTGTTCATCGCTTTCCCCCCTGACCGCAAACTGAAGGGTCACGATCTCCTGAAGGATCAGCCCCAGCGTGAAAATATCGGAGCGTTCATCGCACTGTTCTCCGCACAGGGCTTCCGGCGAAAAATAACGCGGAGTCCCCGACACATCATGAGGCAGGGGCGGTGAATTTTCCGGCGTGCGTATCTTTCTGGCGATGCCCCAGTCCATGACATAGACCTCCATGTATTCGCCGAGCATGATGTTTTCCGGTTTCAGGTCGCGGTGCATGATGTTCCGGTGATGCGCATAGGCGATGGCGTCGCAGACATGGAGAAAGATTTCAAGGCGCTTTCCGAGCGCCGCCTCCTCGTCGAAAGAGCGGATTCCTTTCATCCGGTAGTTCAGGATGACATTCCGCAGATATTCGCGGAGCGTTTTGCCGTTGACCAGTTTCATGACCAGATGGATGCCGTCGTCGCTGTCATTGTTGAGCCCGTAGATGGGAATGATCGCGGGATGGTCCAACTGTGCCGTGACTTTCGCCTCCGTAATAAAGGACTCTTCGACGTTGTCCTGATTCATGAGATTTTTCTTCAGGGATTTTACCGCAACGATCCGCTTCAGGTTTTTATCGCGCGCCACGGAAATCGTCGCCTGCCCCCCTTCCGCGAATTTCTCCAGCGTTGCGTATTCGATATCAAGTTCGGTAAGTTTTACCGGGAGTTCGGGAGAGGATTCCAGATCCCCGGATGTATACACCGAAAGTTTTTTTGAAACAAGCAGATCGTCGATTTCCCGTTTCCTGTTGAAGATATGGGCGGAAAAGGCGCCGGAAACACGGATTGTGCTCTGCCCGTTCCCGGTTTTTCCGGCAGGCTGGACTTTGACCGTTCTGTTGGATGCGTTGTTTTCCGGCTGATCCTGTGTTTTTCCCATGCGCCTGTTCCTGTTTTTTATGCCAGCGGGTGCCTGATCTTCTTCCCGTCCAGTCCGAAGAACAACTGTTCTTCCCCTGCGGAGTAATCCGGGAACAGATGAACTTTACCACCGCCTTCCGGTAAATCAAGCGCAAAAACCGGTGTCGCAACGGAAGAAAGATGTTTTCTGAAATATTCCATGATCTCCAGCCCTTTTTTCATCCCCGTGGCAAAATGGGCGACACCCCGGATCGGATCAATATGGAAAAGATAGTGGGGAAGAATCCTGTGCGCGGCAAGCTCGTGAAAGAAATCCGCGAGAAGCACGGGATCGTCGTTGACGCCTTTCAGGAGGACGGTCTGGTTCAGGACGGGAATTCCGTTTGCGTGCAGCCGGCGGCAGGCTTCCAGAGAGTCCGCCGTCAGTTCGCGCGGATGGTTGAAATGAGTCATGAACCATGTTTTTTCGCATCTGCCGAGACGCTCGGCAAACGCTTCCGTGATCCGTGACGGCTCGAAAACCGGAGCGCGGGAACAGACCCGGATGATTTCCAGGGACGGAACCGCCGCCAGACGGTCCACGATGGGAAAAAACTGTTCGTCCGGGATTGTAAGCGGATCTCCGCCGGAAATCAGGATGTCCCTGACCTCCGGGTGGTTCCGCAGATACCCCGTAACCTCGTCCAGCTCCCCCTCCGTCACAATGAACGGCGGCTCCTTCCAGAGGCGTTTCCGGAAACAGAAGCGGCAGAGCGCGAAGCATCGGTTTGTGGACAACAGCACGACACGGTCGGCGTAACGGTGAATCAGGTGCGGGCACGGGCTCTGCGGAATTTCTCCGAGCCCGTCGTCGGGCAGAGCATCCTGAAGCGGGTCCAGTTCCGCCTCTGACGGCATGCACTGCCGCCAGATTGGATCGTCTTTTTCGCGGATCAGCGACTTGTAATGCGCAGTTATCTTGACCGGATAGGTCCGGATGACCGCGCGAAGTTCTTCGGAAAGAGTTTCAGTCATGGTAATGCTTTGCCTTAAAATAACGGAAAGGACAGAAAAGACGGCGGAACAGGGAGCAACCCCCCCGCTTTCATCTTTCTGCCCTTTGCGTTTTGCGGAGACGCTTATCTGGCGGCAACGGTATATTCCCAGCCTTTGTCCTTGTTCCATTCGCGGCGGACGTTGACTGCGAGCGTGCGTTTGTCATTGTTGCCGGAGAGCTTCGCCATGATACCTTCCAGCTCATACTCGCTGTCGGAGAGTCCGAGCTTTGCCGCAAGCTCGGCGGCGGTGCCCGTAAACGGGACAATGGATGCAAGTCCGGATTCCACATCGGTCAACAGCTTGATCACGCCTTTGCTGGCAAGCTTGTAAGCCTGGACGCCGGGCTGGTGGAATGCGTTGATGTGGATCAGTTCCGCATAGGCGGCGACAGCGCGTTCGTAAAGGGCAATCAACATGCCGACGTTGAACGTATCCACCTTGTTGATGCGCATTTCAATGACCTGGCGCTTCTTGTTGCGCAGGGCGTTGGAAAGCCCGACCATAAAACCGTGGAGATAGTCGCCCATCGCGATGGAGCCGCTGATCGGCGCGGGCATTTTGTCTTCGAGGACTTCGATGAAAGTGACGAAGAAATCGTCGCGCCCGTCGTTGAGCTGCTGGATGAAGGCGTGTGCGTCGGTTCCGCCCTTGTTGCCGAAAACGTTCAAGCCCTGATGAACGGTGTTGCCGTCCAGGTCTTTTTCCTTGCCGAGGCTTTCCATGACCAGCTGCTGGAGATAGCGGGAGAGGAGAATCAGACGGTCGGAATACGGAACAATGACCATGTTGCGGTTGCCTTTGCCCTCGCCGGCAAGATACCACATGGCGGAAAGCATGTAGGCGGGATTGTGGGAGAGCTGGGGATTGCGCGTAAGCTTGTCCATGTGGCACGCGCCGCAGAGAAGGCTCTTGAAGTCGATTCCTGCAAGAGCCGCCGGAAGATGCCCCACGATGCTGGTCTCGCTGGTGCGCCCGCCGATGGACTCCGCCATTTCGAACACCTTGAGCCAGTTGTTGTCGCGCGCAAGACTGTCGAGTTCGCTTCCGCGCATGGTGATCGCGCAGGCATGCTTCCTGAAGTCGATCTTTCTCGCCTCATACTGCTCCATGCAGACGATCATATTGTTTTTGGTTTCCTGTGTGCCGCCGGATTTGGAGACGTTGACCACGAGAGTCGTTTCGAGGTCGCAGACCTGAAGCGCGTCATAAAGCCCCGCAGTATCGGTGTTGTCAAGGAAATAAATACGCAGATAATGATTGCGCTTTTCGGCGGAAAGCTCGTTCCAGTAGGGACCGTTGATCGCCATCTGGAGAAGCTGCGGGCCGAGCGCGGAACCGCCGATGCCGTTGATAATCGCCGCATCGAACTGTTTTCCGGTGGAACCTTTGATCACGCCGGTGCGGATCTTTTCGACAAAGTCCTCCACCTCATTGTAGATCGGGGAGCCGGTATAAATGGAACGGTCCGTGAAATGCGTGACCTTTCTGTTCTCATCGGGATTTTTGATCTCGCCCTGTTCGATTTTCTGCATTTCAAGATTCACGCCGACGAATTTCTCATTGAGAGCGTCGATGTCCTTATCCGCAAAATTCATTCCGGCAAAATTGATCTGAAATCCGCTTTCGCCGTCAATGAAGGTATATCTGTGACACCTGTCGATCCATTCTGTTCCCATTTTCGTCCTCCTTGGAAATTTAGTGTTTAAGGAAAGTAATCTACCACAACTTTGCGGAATAGCCAAACGGGGACTGAAAAAAAATACAAAACCTGTCCGATGCGTCATATCCTTTGCTTTTCCAGTCCTTTCCCATCAGAATCGAAATGAGGCGGCATTCCGATACAGTCCGGCACCCGCGGCAAGAATCATCAGTCCCCCTGCAGTAAGCCCCGCCATTTTGTGCGGCTCTCCCTGACATGATTTTTATTTTGATAAAATTTTTCTATTTTTTCGAAAAAGCATCTTGTTTTTTCGAAAAAATAGCTTATAATTAAAAACGAAAAAAAGAAGAAAGGAAGAAAAATGGCTGTTACCATGAAAGATATCGCGCGTTGCTGCGGTTTGTCCGCCGGATCAGTTTCCCAGGTGATCCGCAATCCGGACAATCCACGTTTTTCTCCCGCGACGCGCAAGCTGATTCTTGATACAGCCGCCAAACTGGATTATCACCAGAATCCGTTGTCATGCGCACTCCGCACCAACAAGACAAAACTGCTCGGTCTGATGCTCCCGTGGAACGAACCGGAAGTAATGGACAGCATTGAGCGCATTGCCAGCGAAAACGGATTCAAACTTCTGATCCAGTTTACGGCGCATCCGCGTTCCGGCATGGAACAAGCCGCGCTGCAATCCTTTCTCAACTGGAATGTGGAGGGGATCATCTGGGAGCCCAGCAGTTCGGACGATGCCTCTTTTCTGCCGTTGCTGGATAAGATCAAAAAAGAAAAACGCTCTCTGGTCATGCTGGAACGCGGTGTGAACGGCGCATCGTTTCCCGTTGTGCAGACGGATTATGCGCCGGCGCTCAGAGCCTGTATTGAACATCTGAAAAGCCGGAACTATGAAAAAGTCGTATTCGTCTTCCCCGGGGCGCAGGAAAAAATATTGGAGCAGCAGCGCGGGACTTTTCATAACGCCTGCATCCGGAATAATCTGACATTTGACTCATATCCGATTGGCAGTGGACCGGATCATGCTTTCAAGCCGTCCCATGCCGGGGATCATATATGCAAAAAACTGCAATCGCTGCTGCTTGACGGCAAAAACAGAAATACGGCATATATCTGTTATTCCTGGCTGGTTTCAGATGTCATTGAGGCAATGGAAGCTGCCGGGTTGTCCGCACCGGAAGAAATCGGCATTGTACTGTTTCAGGATATTCTGCTTGGAGGTCGCTACCGTTTTTCCAATCTGCTGCGCCCCAAGCTGACCTCAATCCGTTCTGACAGCGCAAGTCTGGCGGAATGTGCCATCAATCTTTTGCTTTCAGATATCCGCGGCGAGGCATCCGCTTCGGCTGCACCTTATTACGGCAAAGCTGAATTATCCATCAATAAATCAACGGAAAGGAAATAATATCGTATGAAAACACGCGGAACCTTCACATTAATAGAGCTTTTAATCGTAATTGCGATCATTGCAATTCTGGCAGGACTGCTTTTACCGGCATTGAACATCGCACGTGAAAAAGCAAAGAGCACCAGTTGCCGCGGCAACCTGAAACAAATCGGTCTTGCTATGGAAATGTATTCCAATGACTACAATGATTCTATGCTTCCTATGCGCTCCAAAGCCCGCTGGAGTGGAAACGTGTGGTCTTACAATCTGGCGGATCTGGGCTATCTTAAAATTTTCAAGGCATATGTCTGCCCCTCGGATAAGGAAAAAACACCGCCGGATAATCCAGCCAAACCGACAGCGGATGATTTTTATGAAAAGACCAGTTACGGTATGAATTGTGATACTTTTACAAGTGGTCCGAATGATACAAATTACTGGGGTGGATACGCTCCGAATGGGATCAAGCGGGGACAACTGGCTGCTTTTCCAAAACGTTCGCCTGATTTATTGTGGATTTATGACAGCAGCACTGCACTGGGCGGTTTTTCTGATATGGGAAGTATTTACACCCGTTACCGTCATGGGCGTACAAGAGATATGAATGCGCTTTGTTTCGGGGGTCATGTGATTTCTGTGAAGAATCCGATTCCCGGGCAGGAAAAAGGAATGAACAATATGCCGAGTAGAAGTCGTTACCGCAGTCCCGCATGGGTCTCCTTCGGCGGAGGGCGCGGCGGGTTCATAGAAATGAAAGACTGATCTTAAACAACAGGGAGCGAAAGCAAATGAAAAAAATGATGACGGGATTGTATGCCATCTGCCTGACACTCAGTTTGGCGGCAGGCAATGTTCAATACATCACAGGCGGAAATCTTTTGAAAAACGGGGAACTGAAACCTCCCTGCTGGCATCCTGACGTTCCCCATTACTGGGTGAAGTGGCAGCAGTCGCCGCAAAGCAAAACGGTTCTGAAGCCGGACGATGGCGGTGTTCTGATTCATTTCAAGGGAACGGAATATATCAATCAAATCCGTTTCAAGCAGGATTTGAAGCTGGAACCCGGCAAAGTCTATGAGTTTCAGTTTGACTACCGTTCGGACGTGAATCCGGATCTTCATGCGGATGCGACATTCTGGGGAACGGGTGTATTCATGCGTTCATGGTGGCTGGCGCCGGCTCAGGAATACACAACGGTTCGCGGCTTGTTCCATGTCGCGGAGAATGTCAAGGGAAATGTAACCCTGACAATGCAGAACCGGTCTGCCGTCAGGCTGTGGTACCGGAATATCCGTCTTTATCCGACTTCTCACGGCAAAAAGGATATCGGCAGGATCATTCCGGATTTCAATGTCCATTCCGTCAGTTCCGATGATGTTTTCATTACTCCGGACAACCGTAAGGCAACCGCGGATTTCATTGTAAACGGATTTTCCGGTGAGAACCTGAAAAAGTTCAGAATCGAGGCGGAATATTATCCGTCGAATGGCAATGCCGTGACCTGCCGGGTGAAAGGCAGGAACATCATGATACCGATGAACAGAATTCCGGAAGGCAAGTCCTGGCTGGTCGGAAAACTCTTTGACAGGAAAGACAATGCTCTTGTCGGAATGAAACGGGTGGAAATCAATCGCATCATGACGCTGCCTTCCGGTGTGGATCTTTCACGGAAAGAGTGCGTGAGAATCAATGGCAGGAAGTTCTTTCCCATCGGCATTTATGCGGGGAACGGCTGGAATTTTTCTGTTGACGAACTCGTGCGGCAAGGGTATAATGTGATTCATACTTATGCTTCAAACAGAGAGGATGTCTGCAGGGCATTCCCCGATGTGAAATTCAATGAAAAGGCATTCCGCAATACGCAGAAACTGCTGGATGATGCGAAGCGGCTGGGAGTGTATGTCATGATCCAGCTTCCCCACCGGTACACGGAAAAAGCGGATTTCATCGGACGTTTCCCGCAATGGCTCGATGTTTATAAGAACCATCCGGCGCTTTTCGGATATTATGTCGATGAAACCCGTTCCATCAAGAATACGCCGTATCCGGTGATCAAGGCTGCTTATGACGCGGTTCACAGATATGATCCGAAACATAAATGGTTCGCTTATGAAAATCCCGATCCGAATTTGCGGAACAGCATGGATGCGATCATCGTAAGGTGTTCGCCCTCCGTGAAACTGCTGTGCGCCTTGAATCTGGGGGCGGACAAGCCTGTGATCCACTGTTTCGGACAAGAGGACTTTATGGCGCAAAGTGCGAAATCACTGGACCACAACCAGTCGCAGTTTGTCATGCCGGTAATCTGGGGGGCGCGCGGGGTGTTTTACTTTATCGCCAGCAATTACCTCAGCAAAGAGGTGAACCCTGAATACAGGCTGGTTGGAGAGCGTGTGCTGAAGACCGTGAAACGCTTTTCCGAAGCTGCGCCGGCAGTCGTTTCGGATGACCCGCTTCCCGCTTGGGCAAACCAGGTCAAAACCGGCGGAAAAATGGAAAAAGCAATCTTTGCATTAAAAGATATCACCTACATTTTCTGCGGAGTCGCGGAAGGTGCCGGGGAAAACGGAGTTCTAAGCTTTCCGGTTCAGGAAAATACGGAAATCCGGGATTTGCTGAATGCTGAAACACTTTCTGCTGAAAAGAATTTTACATTGAGCCTGAAACCGGGCCAGGCGAAAATCATCAGGGTTAAATAACAAGCCGGCATTTTCCCATATGCCAACAATCAAAAGCGGAATCATGACATCTGATTCCGCTTTTCAAACGCCCATGCTCAATCAACCAGCCTGTCCGCCCGGAACATCAGTTGACGGCAAACCTGCGCAACCGGAGTATGGCAGAACCAAACCCCGGGAGAAAGTGGAAACGCCTTTCTCCCGGCATCGCCGCCTGAAACCGTTTTCGTCTTAGTTCAGGTGAAAAACCTCATCCATCGGTTCTTCTTTGGCTTTGGCGGAATCCGGGGAATCCGTAACAAGATACCGGGTCATGAGCTTCCACCATTTATGACAGCACTCATAGGATGCGATCTTTTCAAACTCCGCCTCGCTTGCGATTTCGAGATAACCGAACATCACATTGGTCGCCGGATGGTGAAAGATCGAATAGTTGGAAACTCCGTGACGCTTCAGGATTGCCGCGAGCTCGTCGGGAATCGGATTATGCAGATGCGTGTATTCTCCAAGTTTGCCCGGACGGACCTCCATATAAAATGCTTTGCGGATCATGATTGACGCTCCTTTCGTTTTTGGATGACGGTACCGGATAATTTACTGCCCGATCCCTCATTATGCAAATGCCGGTTGCCTGACCCAGCGGAACGGAACCGCAGGCAGTCCGGAATCGCCATACAGGTTTCCGGTCGGGAAATTGCTCCATGCGTAATAAACGGCGGTCGGTTCCGGAAGGCCCGGGTGAAAAACCTCCAGTTCATTATCGCTGATGATACGGGCCTCCGCAGGATAAAACACCCCGTCCGCACCGCAAATCGCAAAACCGGACGGCTCCCCATGAAACACAAGTCTTCCGCCCCACGTTTCAAAACGGATGCGGAGAACATTTCCTGAGAATGTCACAAGGGAAAAAACGGGACTGCGCGGGACTTCCCGCCCCGAAATCAGGGCAGCCGCACGCTCCGCGGCACGCAGAGCCACAGGATGCTTGTCCCTCGGATGCAGATCATTTTCATCGCCTGTATCATAACTCACGATCACTTCCGCGTCTCTGGAACACCCCGCAAGATACTGCGCCTCGCGCAGAAGCGCCCACTGGCTGTGTATGGAGACCGTGCGGCGGCGCTGGTAGCCCGGCAACTGAATAATCAGAAAATCAAGGCGGCGCTGTCCCCAATGCCCGCGCCAGTCGTCAATCAGATTCTCCAGCAGTTCCTGATACCCTTCCGCCCCTGAAATTGCATTGCATTCGCCCTGATACCAGAGAACCCCGCGCAGGGCATAGGGAATCAGCGGATGAATCATATTGTCAAACAGAGTATGCATCGTGTGCGGTTCTCCCGGACCGCACTGCGGAATGAAGTCCGAACCTGCATTGCCGCAGTCGTGCTCCTGCCGCAGTTTCCAGCTTCCCGTAAGAGGGATCTGTTTTTCCGGCGTCTTCAGGAACATCTGCTCCGCAGGGCCGATGAGCCCGCCGTCCATGACAATCGAAACCTGCGATGCGGCACGCACGGCAATGACATTGCGCCCCGCGCGTACAAGCTCACCTGGAATCCGGTACACCCTCGGCTGGAAAGTCGGGGCGAGATCAATGCCGTCGCCGGTCCTCCCGATCTCGATACCGTTGAAATAGGTGATATCGCCTTTATCGACCGCGCCCAGGGAGAGCGTCAGCTCCCGTCCCCGGCACTCCTGCGGCAGTTCCACTCCGCGTCGGAACCAGAACACCCCGGCATGGCGATATCCCGCAAGCGTCCAGCTGTCCGGAAGCTCCATAGATTCCCAGTCCGCATCGTCATAATCCGGTTCGGCGAATCCAGCCTTGACTCCTTCATTCGGCAGAGGAGCCGGAAAAAGCGTCCTGATTCCCTGCATGATCTGTTCATCCGGCGCAGGCATCAACTTTCCCGCGGGAAGATGCTCATACATTGCCGGATCATATTTTTTGCAGTCGAAAGCCTCGACGCGGCGGCTCCATACGGAATTTTTCATAAGCCCCTCACGGCTGATCCAGCATTCCGCCCCGGTTCCGCCCAGCGATGCTTCTATGATGCCGACTTTACAGCCTGTCCGTTCCGCCAGACCGCGGGCAAAGAGAAACGCCATGCCGGAAAATCCGCCCGCCGACTCCGCGGATGCCACCTGCCAGACTCCATGTGCATCCTCCGCCTGTACCGGATAAGCCGTTTTCGGAACCTTGAAATAATGGACGGAAGCCCGGTCCAACTCGCCGGACGCGCACATTTCTACATATTCCCGGAGGGCGTTCAGCGGCAGTTCCATGTTGGACTGTCCGGACGCCAGATAAACTTCCCCGATCCAGACATCATGCAGAATTCTTTCAGGTCCGTCAGGCAACTGCCGGATTTTGAGTTCAAACGGTCCGCCGGCTTCGAGCGGGGGCAAACGCAGGAAAAACCTGCCTTCGGCATTGCTGACCGCCACAGAAGAAACACCGCCGAGCGAACAGCATATCCGACGGTTCGGAGCAGCCTTGCCCCATACGGGAATGGATGCTCCTTTCTGAAAAACGGCATGATCCTGAAATAATGAATTCAACAGCAGTTGCGTTTCCGGCAAATCCTTTGCATCGCTGTTCCAAGTTCCGGACTCCGTTCCGTCCGGGGGCTGAGTGTGCAACATTTTCAATCTTCCTTGTTTTCGGCTGAGATTTCTGTTTTCAGGAAATATGCTCTCCTTTTCCGTTTTTTCAACTGGCTTCACGGAGATATTGAGCTTTTGTGGAAGACTCCGGAAACAGGGGCGGCGCCCTGAAACAGAAAAACCAGCCTCCGTAAAAACAGAGACTGGTTCTGAAAAGAAAAGCCGGACTTACTTGACGGCGTTTCCGGAAATGTTGATGGAACGGGTGTAGAAGATCAACCCGCTTTCACTGTACTGTGAGGCAAGGTTCAGAGTCTTGGAGGCTCCGAGGGCTTTGCTTTTGGCAGTAAGAACAGGCATCAGGGAAGGTACATTGACGGTGTCCTTGAGAACGTCGATGCTGCCGGGATTTTCCGTGGAACCTGTCAGCAGCGGAATCGTGAAGAGGTAGATACCCCAGTTCTGTGCATCAAGATGAGCAATGGTCCTGCCGCTGTTCGCGATGGCCTGGCCATTGAGATTCGGATCCTTTACGACTTCGACGCTGGCGCAGGCGCTCATGAAGAGGCCGACGGCGGCAATGGAGAGAAGAAGCATGATTTTTTTCATGATAGATTTCCTAATTTAGAGTTTTCCGTATCGGGCGGGTTATTTAACAGAGTTACCGGAAACCGTGGCTGTCTTCCAGTAGAAGATGAACGGGATCGGAATCGGAATATTGGTGCTGCCGGTCATGGAAACGAGGTCAATCGTTTTGCTGCCCTTCAACTCTTTGCTCTTCTTTGTAACCATTTTCGTAACGGCTGTGACATTGACGGAATCTTCACCGAACGTGATCGTGTCGGGGTTTTCCGCCGAGCCCACAATCAGAGGAATCGAGAGCAGATAGAGTCCGCTGGCATAACCGCTGACGTGTGCTACCGAGGTGCCGGATGCAGTGATGGCCTGACCGTTCAGTTCTTTGCCGCCAGCATACTGGACTGTGGAACAACCGGCGAACAGGACCGCCGCTCCGGTCATCGCAAGCAGGAGCGAGAGTTTTTTCTTCATTTTCATCATTCCTTTCTTTTGTTGTAAAATGATTTATGCCCGGCTTTCGGAAGCCGGACATCCCTGGAACCTAACTATAATCGTTTTTTTGAAAAATGATACCCTCATTTCTATTTTTTTCACTGGTTTTTACATCATATTACACCTGAAAAAATGAATTTAACGAAACATTTAAGAGCCGGAATCAGGGGAACGGACGGAGAAAAAAGGAAACTTGTATTTTTCCGGATTTTCCGCAGGTTTCGGAAAGCCGAACCAATGACAGAACAGTACGGTGCAGGCCGCTGACCCGTTACAGTCCAACGGCATAAGCTGATGAAATGAAATCATACTGCAATTGCATGCCGGGGAACTCAGATCCGGGGAATGCTTTCCTCGCGGACAAGCTCAACCTCAACGATTTCATTGAGCGGTTTTTCCGGCAGTCCCTCGATCAGTCTGGCACATGCAACTGCCCCTATCTTTTCGGCGTGCTGATCCACAGAGGCAAAACCGTAAATTCCCGAAGCTGAATTCAGATTGCCGAACCCGCTGATGTATATTTTCCCCGGCAGGGGCACCCCCATCTCCCTGGCGGCGCGGATCAGATGCATGGCATCGTCATCCGAATCCGTCGCGATGGCCGTGACCGAAGGATATTGAGAGAGAATATCCCGGAGAGTAAGCTTTATTTCATGACTGCTGAGTACATATGTCGGGCGGAAAGTGCGTCTTTCACACTCTGTGCGGTTAAAACCGTATTGCTGCATCGCTTCATAAAACCCCTCAATGCGTTCATTGCGGGTGCTGAGCCGGTTTCCTTCCGAAAAGATCACGATTTCACGGTGGCCGCGTGCCAGAAGCGCCTCCATGATCTGAGTGCCGCCCATCCGGTTTGCACAGTTCACACAGTGTTTCTCTTTCGCAATACGGTCTATATAGACAGTCGGCAGAGGTGAGTTGAGAATCCCGTAATCAATGGAGATGATTCCCCTGTATTCCACCGAATCAAACCGTTCCACCAGTTCGACCAGGCGGTCAATGGGCGGTGCAAACACCGTTACGGCAAAATCATTTTTCAGGGCATATTTCTGGGCTCCGTTAAGGATCATCCCGACATACATACTTTTCAGAGAGGCAATGAACGCAATACGCCCGCGGGGAAAGATTTCCGTACGGAGAACATAAGTGCCTGAACCGCGGGAGCCGCGCTTCAGCAGATGTTCATTGACAAGCAGGGACACAGCCTTGTTTGCAGTTATCTTATGAACTCCGAACCGTTCAGCCAGTTCATATTCGGACGGAAAGCGCGTTCCTCCCGGATATTTCCCCGCGGCAAGTTCATTTTTCAGGACAGCAAGCATATTTTCAATTTTATTCACAGCACCCTTCCCTTTCTCTGATGCATGTAATATACCACAAGAAGTGAACAGGTCAATAAAATCAGAAAATATATTTTCTTCCATATTGATTATTTATAGAAATATCATATAATAAATACAGAGCCGGAGACCGGAGAAAAGCGGATCAATCAGAAAAGTGAACAGGTTACATCATCATAAACAAAGATATCCTGCCGATGGCAAGAAAGGAGACTGTGCAATGAAGAAAAAAACTTCTGGAGGAAAAGGAAACAAGATATCATTCACTTTTATAAAATTTCTGATGAGGATAATTTGTAAAAAGAGTGTTTCGCCCCGGCGGCAGCCTGGCAGGGTGCGAATTGGCTTTGTCCTCTCCGGAAGACCATTCCGCACCGCAGATCAAGATTCAGCACAGCCTGCCGGAGATCATGGACTCAATGTGAATATCACTCATATTTCGTCCGCTTCTTTCTTCATTCGATTGTCCGGTTGTTCAAATGTTTTTCTACATTCTTACCTCCATGTTCCCTGTCCGATGTTCTTACTTCGCAGAGTGAAAACAGGAGTTTTCACCCTGATAGAACTCCTGATGAGGAAAAGTTGTAAAAGTGGTATTTCATTCCGGCAGCAGAACAGGGCAGGATGTTGCCAGTCCCCTGACCTCACTTCTTCTTTCTCCATTCAATTGCTGAATTGTTCGATTGTTCGATTGTTCAAATGTTTCCCCGTTCCTTCTTACTTCAGAGTTCCATGTTCCTCTGTTCTTACTTCAAGGGTGAAAACAGGAGTTTTCACCCTGATAGAACTCCTGATCGTGATTGCGATCATCGCTATCCTGGCAGGAATGCTGCTGCCGGCATTGAACAAGGCAAAGACAATCGCAGTGGGAATCAGTTGCCTGTCCAATCTGAAGCAGACCTTTATGGCTGTCGGCAGCTATGCAGGCGACAATCAAGGCTGGACCTATCCGGCACGTCTGGACATTCCGGGTAAATCAGTATATTACTACACATGGAAACTCCGGGATGACGGATATACCTCTGCCCGCACCGCAACCGGATATCCAAAGGAATTCCGCTGTCCGGACAGCTGGCTCTACGGCAGCGGCAACCACTTTTACGGTCTGCGGGTTTGCGGGCAGTTGCCGCGTTCCTATAATATTGCAGCGCCAAAGCCTTTTTACATTACCGGTACCGGGCGGACAGCATGGAATTCACCTGCGGAAATGATTCTGCTGGGAGATTCCTTATGGAAGCAGTACCGCAGTTCTCCGTCACGGGAAAGCAGAATCAGCCATGCGTATCTGGATGACAACAACTATGCTCAGGGCGGGCTTGGGCTGCCGCATTTCCGCCATAACGGGAAATGCAGTACCGTTTATGCGGATGGACATGCGGGCAGTATTCAGGTCAAACAGTTTTCCGATTCACGGAAAAGCATGTCCGGGTGGACCTACTTCATCGGATATGCTCAAATCGCGGGGGCATACCCCTGATCCGTGGAATTCATACCGATTGGAAAAATAACGGAACTCTAACAGGAAAGGCAGATAATCATGAAAAAAACTCTGTGTGCGGCATTGTTCGCCGCAACTCTGGCGCTGTTCGGGCAGCAGAAGGAATTCTCTTTCAAAACCGCGTTGGAAAACGGACGGGCATCATTCAGACCCGGCGACAAGGTCACATTCAAAATGGACGTGAAATATCCGGACGGCTATCGCTTTGCAGCATGGAACGTACACGCCTATGCAAAGAATGTTCCCGCATCCTTTGCGGAGACTTTGAAACTCAAGGTCAGCGGCAGCGATCCTCAGTGGCAGAGCATCCGTTTTCATCAATGGAGATGGCTTGCTCCCGACAATAAGAATATGCAGGGGTGGTTCGGAACCGTTCACTGGCCGGAGGGGGATTACTGCATTTCAGCCACCGCTCTTTTCCGCAGGAAGGACAAACCCGACGTGAAAACGGACAAATATGTCTCCTCTGAACTCGTCTTCTCCATTGAAAAATAACTGCGGGCAGAATGAATCATGAAAAAAATATTCAGTTTTCTGGCATCTTTCCTGCCGGCATTGACACTGTGCGCCGTTCCGTTCATCGCCGAACAGCCTGTCATCGACGGCGATCTTTCCGAACCGGTCTGGCGGAAAATTCCATGGCGTTCATCTTTCACGCTGATCGGAACAAAAGAACCCGCCGCCGCACAAACCCGTTTCAAAACATATAACAACGGCGATTATCTGTTTTTTGCAGTGGAATGCGACGAACCGGATACAGCCCGGCTGGTCCGCAAACCTTATTCAGATGGTTCCGGGCTTGTCTGGATGAACGATTCTGTTGAAATCAGCCTGGTTCCGGACTCCAGGGTTCTGAGTTTTTATAAAATCATCGCAGACTCCAACGGTGCAAGCACTGATTTCTTCGGGCAGGATGACAACACGGATCAGGAAAAGTATCTGTTCAGTTCCGCATGGAAAAGCGGCGCCGCCGTCAAAACCCGGATCACTTCCGGAAAATGGACATTGGAAGCGGCGATCCCGTTCGGCGCCATGAATTTTGTACCGGCAAACAGTGACAAATGGCGGATCAACGTGGCGCGCAACCGCTGGAGCGTCCAGCCGGCGGAACTCTCGTCATGGTCACAACTGCCGTATAAAAGCCATGTCATCCCGAAAGCGTTCGGCATGGTTACGGTCGGCTCCTTCAATGCGGCGGAACATCTTTACGACATAGAAAACTTCAAGGGGGAGATCCGGCGTTCCGGAGACACACAGTCCTATCAGGTTTCCGCCACGGTTCACAACAATACGCAGTCTTTCCGCATCTTCCGCCAGCTCTGCACCCTGACCGATCTGGAAACCGGAAAAAAAACATCCTCGGAATCAGTGATCCGACTGCCGCGCCATTCCTATCAGGCATTTTCCGTTTCCATTCCGCAGGTGGAAAACGGGCACTATCTTTTCACATGGGATCTGTTCTCCAACAAAAGAAGCCCCGTATTGCAGAAACGCATGACACGGGAGGTCACTGTGGAATACATCCCGCTGCATGTGACGCTGCTGCGTCCCGCCTACCGCAATAATCTTTACGCCACGATGCCGGACAAAACCATCGAAGCACAGATAGAACTGCGGGAAGACATCGGGATTCCCCTGACCGTCGAACTGACAGGAGAAAATGTCCGCGAAGTCCGTAAAATAGCCCGCTCCGGCGGCAGAGACAGAGTTCTGTTCGATGGTGCAAAACTGGCGGACGGCCGTTATACGCTGAAAGTCAGATGCGAAAAGAACGGGCGGGAACTGGCGGCATCCGTAAAGATCCGCAAGCTGCCCTACCGGAAAGGAGAAGTCTGGCTGGATGCCCGCGGCGTCACTCATGTAGACGGCGTTCCTTTCCTGCCTTACGGCTGGTACGGCACTCATGGAAAACGGAAGGCGTGTTATAATTCCTTTCTCAATACTGCCCGCTATGCCCGGATGTCCGATGCAGTGGAGGCAGTGCGTTCACGGTATGAAGATTTCGGGCTGCGTTCGCTCATCGTGCCATTTCAGGATCTGGGCGGATGGAATGACTGGCGCTGGGTCGTGTTCAAAGACCCCGAAACCCGCCGGAAAGGACTGACGCCGGAACAGAGGAAAAAGATCATTGAATTTGTCAGCGAGGCAGGAAAACTGGACGGTGTGCTGGGATGGTACATGGCGGATGAACCGGAATGCCGCGACAACAATCCGGTCTGGTATGAGGAAGCACGCGAGCTGATTGCGGAAATCGACCCCTATCATCCCTGTTTCATGCTCAACTGGGGCACCGGCGGAATGCGCCGGTATTACAAAGGCTGCGATATCCTGCTTCCGGACTGTTATCCGCAATACTTCGAAGATGGAACCACCTCAAAAAACCGCTGGGAACCTTCGGAATATGCCAAGGTCTCCACTTCGCTCCGCCCCGCATGGCAGATGCCGCTTATGACCTCATGGCCGGCGCTTTCCCGCGATGGAAAAACACGGGGAATCCCTCCGACTTATCATGACCAGCGCAGTCAGATTTTTCAGGCGGTTGTGCATAATGTCAAAGGATTCAATCTGTATGCGTGGTTCGACAGCCAGCGTTTTTCATCTCTGATCCTCGGACCGCCCGCCATCGGCAAAACCCTGATACTCCTGCGGGATTATATGCTGGAAAATTCCGTTCCGGGCGGCGTGCAGACGGAAACCATTCCGGTTCATCCTCACTTTCAGGCAGGCTTGAAAATCCATGACGGAAAGCTCTGTCTGATCGCCGTCAATACATCCATGAACAAAATCAAAGCGACGTTCCGGCTCAAGAACAGATTTTCCGGCAAACTGTACCAGGAAGGTGGAACAGCGGCGGTTCAAGTGAATAACGGTATTTTTACAGATGCTTTCACTCCGAACGAAACCAGAATTTATTGCAGTGATAAAGAGTTGGCGTCCCGGCTTCCGGCGGTTGCCGGCACTGTAGCCGCAATCAACGCCCATCGAGCCGCCCGGAAAAAAACGGGCAATCTGGCGGGACAGGGTGAAATGCTGGATATTGAATACACTCTTTACGGAGAACAGGGAAAACTGGCTCCGGGGGTGCCGAAGATCACGGCTTCCAGCGATGCACGTTTCTACATGACTTCCAAAACCGGCTCGCTGTATTATCTGATCGACGGACTGACCGAAACGGAACGGCCGGAATACTCATGGAAACCGTCTGCGATGGACAAAAAACCCTGGGTTGAATTCAAATTATCCCATTCATCTCCGCTGCATCTGGTGAAGCTTCATACTCCGTCCGGAAACTTGAAAACCGGAAAAATCAGGATCGGCGGGAGGCTTTATCCCTTTGACAATTCCTCCGGGAAAACGGAAATCCGAATTCCTCTGGACGGAATTGAAGCAGATACGGTCCGGATCGAATGCGGACGTTTCAACACTGCGGGGGAAGGGATTGCCGGACGTCTGCTGACCGAGGTGGAAATTTTCGGTACCTCATCCGGCAGAACATCCCCTTGAATCTATCCCGGCGGTCAATGAGCGGATTCATTGACCGCCGGACAGCAGAACAAATCAGTAATGGAAAACCACCATCTGATGACAGGTCAGACGGTCAAGTTTGACTTCATACCTGCCGTCCGTCTGCTGTACGGGCAGTTCGATGCCCTGCGGTTCCAAAGTGATCCTGCGGATTGTTTCGGGAACCTTTACCGAAGCCGTGATATTGTCGACCGGATTCAACTCCTCAATCACTTCGATTGTCGTTGCATTGCGGACGTTTCCGCCGGACATTTCCATCTTGCTGCCGCGGTTGATCGTATTCACGTAAAGCAGGTGCAGAACATAACGTTTCTCATCTTCCTGCTTCATCAGCGTGGCGCGCCCCTGCGACGGCAGGTTCGTATGAACCGGCAGCTCCCGCCCCGCAAATGCAAGGATCGCTTTGGCAACAAACTGTTTCAGCGCGACATTGCCGTATCCCGCATAGAGCCCGAACACCGGATGCGCAAAATAGAGGATATTGTCCGTCATGACGCCCGCATCGTAACCGGAGGGGTCCGGTTGATAGGGTGTATGCTGATGCGAGGAAAAATGGGCATAGGTTCTGTTGAAGTAAGGATCGTAAATTTCACCGAGCGATGTGCCGGATTTGACTTTGATCCGGTGTGACGGCTGATACATCACGAACGGCGTTTTCACGAAGTCCGGGGCAAATTCAGGCGCTGCCTTGATGTAATCGGGAAACAGCGGATTGACTCCCGCGTATTCGCAGGGCAGATCGAATGCCGGAACGTCTTCGTCTTTCCGCAGAATGGAGGCGCCGGAGAGAATCAGTTTTCCGCCGCGGGCAAGAAATGCGTCGAGGCGCGTCTTGAGTTCCGGCGAAATGCGGAGGTCATCGGCAAGAATCAGGAATTGATAAGGGTCGAAACTCATTTCCTGATCAAGGGCGTCAAAGTGGATATGGCTTTCCAGAAGAAGCCGGGAGGCGCCGACTTCCCCGTAGGGAGCCCAGGCGCCTTCGGGAGTCGAGCCGGGATTGAACGCCGTATTGGAAAGGATCGCGACATTGGCGGCGCTTCTGACGTGTCCGCACCAGGGTTCTTTCTGCTCCACCTCCGAGTAGGCCGCTCCGATCAGCTCATAGGTGCTCTCGTCAAGATTGCCGGAGGGATGAAGCTGGTCGCCGATGCTGCATTTCGACCCCTGAGCCAGCATTGCGGCGCACTCGTAACGGAGCGCATTCGGATGCTTGAATCCGCCGAATTCACCCCACGTGGTATGGAATTTTCCAGTCATGCCGAGGAAATCGAAATCAAATTTCCGGCAATAGGCGGCAGACATCGGATAATGGTCATAGCCCCAGCCGCCGGTCGGCAGGGATTCCAGCTCCAGATGGCTGAAATAAGGCAGGATGTCACGATTTCCGGCGGTCACATTGCCGCTGTTATGGAAAACCGGCATATCCGGGTTGAGAGAACGAGCGGCGGCAGTCGTGCGCTGATAATATTTCAGCAGAGTCCGTCTGGCGAAATGTTTGCGGTCTTCCGGATTGAGGGGATCGTATCCCTCTTTCGCCATATCCTCCATGCACCACTTGCAGCAGCAGGGAGACTGGCTGATGATATCAATGAAAACGCCGTTCGCATCGGGGAAGAGACGCACCGCCTCCTCAATCATGCGGCAGAGATAGTCCAGATAAGGAGTGTTGAAGCAGAGTTTTCTGAATCCCGGTTCAAGCGGGCTGCTGACCCAGCCTGCCAGCTTGCCTTCGGCTGTAATCTCCCGCCATTCCGGGTGTTCTTCCGCGGCAAGGTTGTTCACTCCGCCCGTCAGATAGATCGGGACATTGACGTTGATCTCATGGCAGGCGTCCATTTGCGCGCGGAGCAGATTGAAATTGAGTCCGGGATGCATTTTCCCGACCTGTGTCGGATGGTAACTCCAGCCATGATGGCATGAAGAAAAGCAGGTGATCGAATCGACATGCGCCTTTTTCAGCGTGTCCTGCCACTGTTTTTTGTCGAATTTCGCGCCGATTGACGGAATATGGGGCGAGGTGTGAAAATCCAGATGAACCTGACGGAATCGAAGTTCTTTCATGAGAAGCCTCCTTTTTCATGACTTGATTTGCTCTTTTTTTATTTTAAGATAAGTGTTTTCAATAGAAAATCAATGATTTTTTTATGAATAAAACCACCTATTTTATGTACTGAAAAAGCAAAACGAACCCGAAAAGGAAACAGCACGGATCAAAGTGCGGAACCGCCGGAGACGGGCTTCGCAGGGCAAAACGGTTACGGAATCCCGTTCTCCTGCCCTGCTTCGGAATTTCAGGCTTCCGCCAGCCTGCCGAACTGCGTATCATGAAGCTTCTTGTATCTGCCGCCGAGACGAAGCAGTTCTTCATGGGTGCCGGCTTCCACGATATGCCCCTTGTCGAGAACAATGATCATGTTTGCGTTCTTAATGGTGCTCAGACGGTGTGCGATGGCGAACACGGTACGGTTTGCCATGACTTTATTCAGCGCATCCTGCACCAGTTTCTCCGTGACGGTGTCAAGCGCACTGGTGGCTTCGTCAAGAATCAGGATCGGCGGATTCTTGAGGATTGCACGGGCAATGGAAACACGCTGTTTCTCTCCGCCGCTCAGCAGGAACCCTTTCTCTCCGACAATGGTGTCATAGCCGTCCTTGTGGCGCCCATCCGTAATGAAGCGGTCCGCGTTTGCCTGCTTCGCCGCCTGAATGATCTCCTCCCGCGACGCATCGGGAACGCCGTAGGCAATGTTGTTTGCAATGGTGTCATTGAACAGAACCGCATCCTGCGACACAATTCCGATCAGGTCGCGCAGGGAATCGGTCTTCACATCCCGCAGGTCAATGCCGTCGATCGTCACTTTTCCGCTGTTCACGTCATAAAAACGCGCAATCAGGTTCGCGATCGTGGTTTTGCCGGAACCCGTTTCCCCGACGACCGCAACCACATGTCCTTTCGGAATCGCCAGATTGATGCCGTCGAGGATTTTCTTCTGATCGTAAGCGAAAACCACATCGGTAAAACGGATTTCATTTTTGAATTCCCTGATTGCTACGGGATTTTCCTTCTCATGCAGACTCGTGTCAATATCGATCAGCTGGAAGTAGCGGTCTGCGGCAGCCATGCTCCGCTGGAACTGCGCGGAAATCTTCGCCAGCGCCTTGATCGGGGCGTATGCGAGGAAACAGGGCGTCAGGAGCTGTGCCAGTTCGGTCAGGGTGACTCCCTGGCTGTAGCTGAATACGAAAAACACCAGCGTGGAGCCGACGGCGACGGTTTCCATCAGAGGCGCCATGAAAAGCTGCATTTTCAACGCCCGGTTCACGGAGTTGAAATATCTGGCATTGGTCTCCTCGAAACGCCGGACCTCCCGGTTTTCCGCATGGTATGCCTTCACGACGATGATGCCGGAAAGCACCTCGTGCATCCGCGTCACAACATCCGCGATCTGGGAAAACGAACGCCTGTAAATCTTGCGGATTTTTCTTGCGATGATCATGATCGGAAGCACGCAGAGCGGAAGCCCGATGAAAAGAATGACGGCAAGCAGCCAGTTGTTGTATTTGAAACTGGCGAGAAGAATCGCGGCAAAACAGGCGAGGATCTCCAGCGGGCAGCGCGTGGCGTCCGCAATGGAGTTCGTAATTGCCGCCTCCAGCGCTCCCGTGTCATTGGTCGAACGGCTGATGAGCTGCCCGACGTCGATCTGTCCGTAGAAGCGCATGGACTGGTTCATCATCTTCCGGAACGCTTCGTCGCGCATATCCGTCGAAACTTTTGTCCCGACCCAGCGCGTGTAGTAGTTGTTGATGAAGATGAAGAGATTGCGGATCACCCAGAGGAACACGAACCCGGCGACGAAAATCGAAAAGAACTGCCATGTCATGCTCCCCGATGCCGTTTCCGCCGGCAGGTCCAGAAGAGTCGTATTCCCGACCGTAAACACGATATCGCCGTTCCGGTAGGAAATATGCATATTCCACGAGGCGGGCACAATATTGTTGAGCTGTTCGTCCGCTTTGAGCAGCTTCTTCTCCAGCTCTCCCCGGTTGTCGGGAGTCAGCAGGATCGAGGCGACCGTTTTGATTTTTTCCTGTTCCGTGGCACCCTGTTTATTTGTGCTCTGGACGATGCGTTCCGCCATTTGCTTCTGGGGGCCCGCAAGAATATTGCTGACTCCTTTGACTTTCTCCTGAGGTTCCGTTTCCCGCTCCATGACCTGAACGATCTGCGTCGCCGTCTTTTCAACCGCCGCAACATTTTCCGGTCTGTTGGGATCGACCCCTTTCATCAGGTAAGGGATCATGAGCAATCCGCCGAACAGCGAACTGCTGGCGATGAAACCTGCCAGAATTCCTATCGTGAGACGCCATTTATAGGGTTTTGCATATCCCAGCAGACGCCAGTAATTCATGAAATCGCGTTTTCGATTGTGGTGAGACATCAGGGTTCCTTACTTTAACAAAAATTCATTTTTCCGGTTGCTTGATAACGCAATAAGATATCACAGAAACTTTTTTTTTCCATTCCCGCGCAGGAAAAAGAGAAGTTATTTCTGCCGGAGGGACTCCCCGGATCAACCTGCCGGAGATCGGACAGGAGAAAATGAAACGTTCAGAACAAAACAGGAAAAAGCCGGACTGAGTTCAGGATCTCAATATCCGGCTTTTTCCGCTTCTTTTTTTAATTCCGGTATACCAAATTTGTTCGGTAGACTCACATAAGAAAATCTACAGGAAAAAATATTTCATTCCTCGTTTTCAAGCAAAAACCAATAAGTACGTTGCGCTGTCAGATCAAGAGTTATGGAATTGACTCCTTTTGCAACAGTTTCTTTTGTAAACGCATTAATGACTTTTGATTTTTGCGGCAGTTGAATAGTATAGGAATCGCTCTTTAAGCAATGGATACTCATAAAACAGTTATTAATATCCGTTACGAGTCCTACTTTATCCACTACAACAAAAGCCCCGGTTTCAACGGCAAGATTGCGTAACAGGTCTGGTGAAAGCCCACCCGGAGAAGCACAATAGACACTGATATAGTCTTGAAAGCGTTTCACTCCTATTGCTGCGTTGCCATCATCTAAATAACGCCCAAGAATTCTTGCTTCCGGATCCTTGATTGTAAAACGTTGAACTCCTTTATAACGCCATTCCGCACCTTGGAATGCTGCTTCATTGAAACTAACTGTATGACTTTGAAGCTGTGTTAAGTTTTTTGACAGAGGGTCTGTGGAATCTACTGCCTGAACACTAAAGCGTTTGTTACTATTGATGGGTTCCGCAACAATCTTCATATCAGTAATGTTGCTGATATTACCGACAGCATACCGTTTTCCATCATAAAAACCAGAAGCATAGCACGTAATCACAGCACGCCCGTTTTTCTTAATGACATTTTTGATAAACTCTCGTTCCTGCCGATTAAAAAAGACCGAATTTGGAAAGATAACAACCCTGATTTTTTCAAGAAGTTCAGGTTGCCTCATCAGGTCAGCCATATCATAAAATTGTAATGGGATACCTGCAGTCCGTAAATCCAATGCCATATGAAAAGATTCATTCAATCTCCAAATCGTATGATGGCGAACGACCCCAGTATTTTTACTCTGTGAGTTATAGATCAGGGCAACCTGCGGCGTAAAATCAATCTTGTCATTACAATTCAAAAGCCAATTATTGGTAGTGGTTACGGTTTTAAAAGTTTCAAAAATTGCCGGATGGCGATAGCCTCCCGTAAAATCGAATAAGCAATAACCTTGATTTTGGACAAAAGTTTGCCCTATTTCTTTAAAGAGTTGGTCATGGAATTGTTCTTCATTCAGCGGAGTACCAACCCACATGGTAAAAGTTTCATTGCCATCACTACGAAGCCAAGTACGTGTATCAAGTTCCTTGATGGAAAGCTTTCCATGCAGATTAAAAGAACTTTCCTCAAAAATCATTCCCCCGGAATATCCCCTTAAACGCATACCGTAGTCTGGTTGGGATTGTGTCCCATCTAAATATTTAGATTCCAGAAAATAAGAATGGTCATTGGAGGCTCCCATGTGCCAAGTCAACGCCAGTTTGTCTTTTCCCATTTCCTCTTTGAATATTCTAGCAAAATATTCCGGTACAATCCATTCTTGACGGGAACGAAATATTTCATAGTCAATATTATCCTGTGCGTAAAAAGCTTTACTTTCCACAGAGGATTTGGTTAAATCCGGGATCTGAACTGTATCCAATGTGATATTGGGTTGTCCCCAGGCTTTTACAAGTGCACTGTCACTGCCATATTTACTACGCAGAAATCTTCTGAATCCTATTAACGCATGAGAGCTGTAATCGCGAACATCAGAATGAATGGTGAATTGAAAATCATGTCCTCCGCCTATTCGGATACCAGCAATGATATGAGCATAAGGCTTCTTTTTCAACTCAATAAGAAAATTCCTAAAAAAACTTCCAAAAGTTTTGAGGTACTTTTCAGAATACTGCGATGGCCACCAAAACAGCCCGGAGCGTTTGGGTAATTCATTGGCAAAACCAAGCATATGCCCATACGTACCATAGGCTCGGCGTCCTTGCATATCCAACCATGCCTCGTCAGGATTTTTGTCAACATAATCAGGAGGCCAAAGCAAATTGAGTCCAATGATATAGTTCCCATAGGGATTTTGCCTCAGTGCATATTCGATTGAATTGAAGAAATCATCGAAAATGACATTATCTTTACCATTCCAGCTTTCGCCATAGGGAGGCAGGGATAACGCACCTTGCATCGAGAGGCTGATCAGAGGGAAGGCTATACCTGCTTTTTCCATATCCTTAAAGTCAGCCGTAGCTCCAGTCGTAGGCCAAGACATATGAATAGCATGATTTACAATTTTATCATTGACTTTCACTGTTGTCTTCCCATTTTCGCTGGCAAGCTTTACACTGACTCTGGGACGTTTGGTAACGATCTGCAGCATTTTTTTTCGAGTGTATTCCGGTTGTGAATAAATACGGCCAGCATAAATACCTTTCCACACTGGAGCAGGAAATTCCACATTGTCCAACCATATTTCGGAAGGTTCTCCATAAAGCAACATTGCCGGACGCACTCGAATCTCATCCTTAGCACTCGGGCGAAAAAGGATCATTCGCTTATCCCAGTAGGCTTCTGGAGTATTTCGAATTTGGTATTGGCTGGTCCATGAATAATAAGGATTCATACCGCCGCCGTCATCTCCATAATAAATATTATCATCACTGAGCAAACGGGGAATAAGAAAGACATCTGTGGATGAAGTAAAGCTTTGAAAATTAGCACGAAATGTCCAAGGAATACGCTTGGGATCAGGAGGAATAGTAATTGGTTGAGTACTAATCAGTTTAATAAAACCACGCGCATTAGACTTGATAAGTTTCAAAGACTTTCTACCGCTGCTGGCACGCTTCTCTGTTATTTCCCAATGACCTTCGGCCCCATCGCAGAATTCCACTTTCCAGCCATCCATATCAGCCTCAAAGCCACTGTTTGGATGCAATGAACTACCGGACTGAACAACCCTTGGAGAAGCCCAGTCAACAGCATCTTTTAGCTCGGATGGAATTCCTCCAGGCATACCACGTAATGCGACTGCAATGGAAAGGCGAATTGTCCGGTCATTACCCAGTAACAAACGAGACAGAGTAGGATAGATAATCGGCCCCAACTGGGTAAGAGCAACAGCACTGGCGGACACAACTCCTTCAGAAGCTACCGTTAGATTGGATTGCAGAATAGATGCAGCAGGCAACGCCCTGGGCCCCATAGACCCCAATAGATAACAAGCTCTTGCCCGAACAAACATGTCATTGTCAGAGGCAAGTTTAATTAAAATTGGAAGCGCTCCGTCTGGAAGTTTTAGTTCGTTTGTCACAAGTTGCTGAAGAGCAAGGCGTGCAACATTTTTATTATGATCTCCAGCAGCTGCCAAAAGCCAGGAGACATCTTTTCTTTTTCTAATCAGAGATTTTTTCTGTTCTTCAGTTAAACCTGTAAATTCAGAATCAAACATCAAAGGACGGGCTAATGGAGAGATTTTCGATAGTTTGTTTACGGCTTCATTATATTCTATTGTGAATTTATCAACTTCCTCTAAGCGGAAAGTATCAATGATAATCTTATTTCCTGAAATTTCCCAAATCGGGGTATAAAGCCAAGCGTTTTCAATCTTCGGCAGTGTGAATATTGGAAAGTCATTTTTTCCGTCGGTGATTTTCCGCATAGAAAGTTTGGAAAGTTTTGTCAAATATTTTCCATGCTTGTCATAAACATATAAGGAAAAGCCAACGGTACAATTGCCAAATGCTTCAATGGTAGGGCGGAAATAATGACCAGCTTCCATAGAAGATGCCAATATATTGGTATGGTGGTAAATAACAGCGGCTTTTCCACCGGGAATATTTAAAATAATTTTTCCATCCCCAGCAGAGTAAGTTACAGTTTGGCTGTTACCTGAGCGTGGCATCCAATAAACAGGAATCTTATCTGAGTTTGTAACAACTTTTAAGTTCCGCATCTCTTTCACAACCTCGGATGTCGGACGTAAAACTGTAAGATCACTGTTATTCAGTAGATTTTCTGACCGTGCATGCAGGGAGATAGAAATTCCCAAAAGTAAAATTACCACGAATATTTTATTATAAAATATCCTTTTCATATTTCTTCCTTTTTCTCTGTAATATGTCAAAAGTAAAGATTGATCAGAACTCTGGAGCGCTTGTAAACCCAAAAAGCTCTGTAAGTTGTGGCTGCGTTAAAATACTTTCCAGCATCTTTCAATTCATGTTGGTTCATTCCAGCCGCATGTCCGTCAGCAAAAACCATGTTTGCTCTGTCATTATGGGACATATTGATTTTTGCCTCATTTGTATTTTGAAGATAACCAAACCAGTATCTCAAGTTAATTCTATCAAAAGAATCTGCCAATAAGAATTGTTTCGTGGGCTGTTTTAATCTCAGACGAAGAGCGGCAAAAACTTCCGACGAACTATTGTAGCTCCAAGCCTCTGTGGCAACACCTCTATTATTTTGTATAGGAGCATAATAAATCTCACCATATGTTGTCGGCTCATATATTTTCAGAGACGGACAACGTCCCAAAGTATGTTTGGCATCAGTCTTAATATATCCCGTCACTTCATAAACATGAAGCCAAGGTGACACGATACGCCCTTTGTTATATGAACGATAAAGCAATATCATGTCATTGTATGCTCCTGCATACTGAATCATACCAATGCCACATTGTTTCAGATTGTTGAGACATTGAATTCCTTTAGCCTTGGCACGTGCACTATTCAATACCGGAAGAAGCATGGCGGCAAGAATCGCGATAATCGCAATTACAATCAGAAGCTCGATCAGGGTGAATCCTTGTCTTTTCCTGATGGAAAGAGAGGTTGCCGGATCGCAGAAAGCACCCCTCCGCAAAGCAGCCCTGCATGCCGTTAATGAGAATATTTCGGGGATTCCCCTTTTCTTCTCCCGCATGGAATTTTTCTCCTGACACTTGCCCCATGAGTTCATAAGCTGTTTTCCCTTCTCTTTAGTGCATTCGCCGCTGTTTTCATCTCTTTGCCGCCGCTCCTCTTTGTTTTATATTTTCACGCAACTTGAAAAATACGCTTTTTTCCGAAACCATGCCGATGGATTCCCGCGGGATGAAACGCGCATGCACGGTCTCGATAAAACTTTCCAGCGGAAGCGCCGGATCGTTGAGATGACGGCAGAGCAACTCCCAGGCGCGCCGTCCCATGAGATCACCGCCGGTGTCAATCGTGGAAAGCGAAATGGTATTGTATTCGGCAAAAAGGTCATTCTCCGAGCCGATCACTGAAATATCTCCGGGAACGGAAACTCCCATTTCATAAAAACGGCGCATGATTCCCATTGCAAAACGGTCGCTGAAACACTGGATCGCCGTGACGCCCGGTTTCTCCTCCAGGAGCTTTCCTCCCGCCAGATATCCCTGCTCGAAGATATTCAGATTTTCATGCAGCTCACAGTGAAATGCAGGATCCCAGTCATGGATCCCGGCGGCTTTCAGTTTTTCGGTAAGAAACCGGTGGACATCGGATATCCCGCTGGAATATACCGTGTGGGCAATGTGGCGGTGCCCGAGTTTGAGAAGCAGGTCGATGCACTCTCCGACCGCATTCAGATTCTCCATTGTGATCCCGTAAAGCCCCGGCATGGGGTGCCAGTCCTGCGGAGGGCCGAGCACCACCAGCGGTTTCCGCTGAGCAAGGAATTTTTCCACCAGATCCTCCAGCGGTTTCAGCCAGGTCATCTGACAGATTGCCGCCGCGCAGTTGGATTCCAGCAGAAGCTCGAAACTGCGGCGCTGACGGGACGGTTCCAGCTCCAGCTCAATCATATTCAATTCATAGCCGTCATTCCGGACGCAGTTGCGCAGTTCCACGGCAATCTTGCTGAACGGGTGCGGTGTATGAAGCATGGTGATCATCCGGTTCACGCCGGATTTCAAGGCAACGGCATTGGTGTTCGGACGGTAGCCGATATCACGGGCAATCGCCATGATGCGCTCGCGGGTTTCCGGCCTGATCTTGCCGATTCCGCGCAATGCCATACTGACAGTCGCATGGCTGACATTCGCCGTCCGCGCAATATCATAAATCGTTGCCATAATCATTCCTGTTAAATTTTAATTTACTCGATTAACTTATATTAATTATATAACAAAATCCTGATATTGTCAATAGGGTAAACTGCAAAAAAAAGGATTTTTTTCGAAAAAAAATGCAGGACAGGGCAAAAGGCAGACAGGAAGCCGGAAAGAAACTGAGTTCAACCCGGCTTCCTGCTTTTCCCTGAAACTTCCGGAGGTCAGAATCCGTAAATCGCGGAATATTTCTTTTCCAGAAGACCGATGAAACAGTCCGGATCAATCCGGTCGCTTCCGGTGGAAAGACGCAGCGTCTCGTCCGGAGTGAACTTCGCCCCATAGACATGCAGATCCCGGCGGAGAAATCCCAGAAGGGATGAAAGATCGCCTTTGCGGATGGATTCTCCGAGCGACGGCAGCTCCTGCTCCGCACGTGCCCAGATCTGCGCCGCAATCAGATTGCCGAGCGCATAAGTCGGGAAATAACCGAACTCGCCCATCGACCAGTGGATATCCTGAAGAACACCCTGCGCATCGTTCTCCGGCGTGATTCCGAGGTAATCCTGAGACTTGCGGTTCCATGCCTCCGGAATATCCCCGACCTCGATCGTGCCGTTCAGCATATCCTTTTCCATCTCGTAACGGAGCATGATATGCAGATTGTAGGTCGCCTCGTCCGCTTCCGTGCGGATGAAGGACGGTTCGACTTTATTGACCGCGCGGTAAAACTCCTCCAGCGATACATTCGCCAGATGTTCCGGGAAAGCCTTCCGGAACTCCGGGTAAAAGAACACCCAGAAGTCATGGGAACGCGCCACGAGGTTCTCCCAGAGGCGCGACTGGGATTCGTGGAAACCGAACGAAGCCCCCTCGCCCAGCGGAGTGCGGTTCAACGCCTTGTCGATTCCGAGTTCATAGAGGGCGTGCCCGCACTCGTGGACACTGCTCAGGAGGCAGGATACCGGCAATTTCCTGAACACTTTCGTCGTGATGCGGACATCGTTCAACCCGAAGCTCGTAGTAAACGGATGCGCACTCATATCCTGCCTTCCGCGCGTGAAATCGTATCCCATCCGGGCAATGACGCGGTTCACGAACTCAAGCTGTTTCCTTTCATCATATTCCGCATGGAGAAAAGAGTCGTCAACCTGTTTGCAGGAAGCGATCTTTTTCAGCAGGGCGACCTGTTTTTCGCGGAGCGCCGCAAAGACGGGGTCCACTTTCGCCACCGTATATCCCTCCTCGAAATTGTCGAGCAGGGGATCATAGATGTTCTGATACGGGCGGAACAGTTCCGCATATTCGCGCCGCAGGTCGATCAGGGACGCCAGATAAGGCTGAAAGATCGAGAAATCGGACTTCTCTTTCGCTTCCGCCCACGCATGATGGGCTTTCGCGGCGGTACCGGCGGTTCTTGCGACAAGAGAAGAAGGAACCCGCGAAGTTTTTTCAAAATTCCGCCGGAGTTTGCGGCAGAGACACACTTCCATGGAATCCGCCGGCATGGATGCGGTCTCTCTGGAGGCGGCGTCAATCAATCTGCCGAATTCCGCGGAGGATGCCTTCTCATGCGCGAGCTTTGCCAGAGTCCCGATCTGCCCGGAACGGTCGGCTGCGGAATTCGACGGCATATACGTCTGCTGATCCCATTCCAGCAGAGCCATTGCTGCATGAAGATCCGAAATCTCCGCCACGGTTTCCTTCAGTCCGTCGAAATGTTTCATCACCATGCCTGCCCGTGTTTTTCAAAATAGGACGCCACGTTCGGGATGATCGGCTTGATGAGCTGTTTGATCGCTTTTGCATATTCGCGGATCTCCCACTGCGCATGTTCACTGTCGCGCAGCTCAAGGAAATGGAGCAGGTTGCTGAGGTCGACCGTTCCCCAGAAAGTCACCATCATATTCTGCGGCAGAACCCCGCGCGCCTGTTCGCGGCAGACGCCCGCATCAAATAACCTGTTATAAAGCGCAAGAGAGTTCTGATTATGCTCGCGGATCAACTGCCGGAGCTCCGTATCGTCGAAATCGGGGCTGTCCACAGACGCCTGACGGTTCGTTTCCGCCTGTTTGCGGAGTTTCGGCGGGGTATAGAACTCCAGATCGACTTCCGTGTATCTGCGTGAAATTTCATTATAAGACCACGTGCGGTGGCGGTGCCACTGTCCGCGGATGAACAGCGGGCAGTGAATGCTGAAAGTAAACACCAGATGTTCCAGCGGACTGGTGTGTTTGTTGTCGATCAGATAGTGAAGCAGTGTGACATCGCGTTCGTCGATCTCTTTTTTGAGCTTGCCGAAAGACACTCTCGCGGCGTTGACGATGGTTGCCTCCGAACCGAGATGGTCGATCAGTCCGACCCATCCCTGCCCGTCAAGGACCTTTACATGATTTTCGGGGGGAATGTTGAGATGCTGGATGTTGCTCATTTTACGTTTCCTGTCTTGTATATTATGATTGTTTTTCCTGTTCTTCAAGCAGAGAATTCGCTTTCTTCAGTTGGAACAGAACCTCGTTCCAGGAAGAATAACGGTTTTTCGGATTCTTCATCGTCATCCGGCGTATGATGCCTTCCGTGACACTCGTGACCTTCGCGTTTTCATTGCGGTCTTTGATGAACGGCAGCGGGTCTTCGGCATGCATTCGGGCAAGCTCCTGCTCAGTTTCCGCGCGGAACGGCAGGACTCCGGTCAATATCTGATAGAAGATGATGCCCAGCGAATACATGTCCGACTTCCATGTCAGTTCCTGTCCCGCGAACCATTCGGGGCTGGCGTACCATTCGGGACGCTGTTTGAAGTTGTTTTTCAGATGCGCCCGGAGCCACGCCGCAAGCCCATATCCGATCATGAGAGACCCTTTTTGGGAATAAAGAATTTTAGACGGCTTCAAATTGCCGTGAAAGATACTCTGCTGGTTGGCGTCGTCAAGAATTTCAATGATCGAAAAAATAATCGGCAGAGTCTTTTTCTCATCCAGAGGAGCGCGTGCGGAAATCATGGCGGCAAGCGATGGATATTCCTGAAAGTCCGTCGTGTAATAACAGTATTCCTCACTGCGGATTCCGCCGCCGGTATAAGGCAGAAGCGTTTTCGGGAGCGTTCCGGACTGAAACCCGGAGATGATGTCCGAGAACTCTTTTCTCGCTTCGGGATCACTCTGCGGCGTCTTGAAGATTTTTATGGTCCGCCGCTGTTCCGGCTCATGGTCTGTCAGCAGGTAATGGACGGACTCGTCGCAGGCGGACAGCACCGCCGCGACCACCATTCCGTCGATGGATGCGCCGGGAGTCAGGTTCTGAGTGTAATTTTTCTGCATTCCGGGAGCAACCGAAGGAATGACAGGAGCATAGGAGAGCGGATCGATGTTGAGCGGGTCCACCAGTTTCACATCGGGCTGCTCCTGTTCTCCGCGGAACGTGAAACGGATCGCGCCGACCTGAATCCGGTCGCCGTCGTTCAATGTCACATCGTTCTGGCTGATTTTCACCCCGTTGAGCTTCGTCCCGTTCGTGGAATGCATATCCGCCAGGGCATAAGCATTCAGATTCGTATTGAAATAGACGACGCAGTGACGGCGGCTCACCTGCGGGACGCCCGCCAGGCAGATTGTACACTGCTGATCGCGCCCGATGAAAGTCTCCCTGTCGCCGGCAAGATTCACTCTTCTGATTGTCCCGTGGTCGTCATACTCCAGATACGGCATAAAAAGTCTCCGATTGAACTCTGATATCATAGCACTTACAGGGAAAACTTTCAAGCCGGATTTCAAGGTTCGGAAGAGTTTCTGAAAAATGGCGCGGAAATGAGTTTTGCAACTCTGGCGCCTTCCTCGCCGGAACAAATTTTCGATGGTTTCCATTCGGAAAACCTTTCAAAAACCTGCAAAACATCAAAAAAACAGAATTATTTTCTTTCAATAGTTTGCAAAACCGCGCAAAAGGTGTCATATTTTATCACAACAAAACAAAAACGCGGGTGAAATATGGTTCCTGAGAGGAAAAGGAAACTGCTCTCCACAGAGAGGGAGACTCTGATTTGCAGAAGTTTGTCGGAGGGTGTCAAGACCATCTCCGAGCTCAGCAATGAGCTAAGGGTGTCGGAGGCGACTGTCCGTCGCGATCTTGAAACGCTTGAGGCAAACGGAAAACTGCGCAGAGTTCACGGAGGAGCGGAACTTCTCCGCCAGCATCAGGAACCGGTCTATGAGGAAAAAGCCTCACGGAATGCGGCGGAAAAGGCTTACATTGCAGAAAAAGCCGTCTCTTTCATCAAGGAATCGGATACGATTTTCCTCGACGGAGGCAGTACCGTTCTTGAACTTGCCAAGATGCTGGAGCGTTTCCATGACCTGACGGTCGTGACGAACTCGCTCATGGCGGCTTCGGCGCTGATGGAACGGAACTTCCGCCTGATTCTCGTCGGCGGTGAATTCAGGAGCCTCAGCCGGACACTGGTCGGGCCGCTTACCGCAAAAATTCTCGACGGAATGAACATTTCCAAGGCATTTCTCGGCACCATCGGTTTCGATCCGGAAAAAGGCATCAGCACGACCGACACCAACGAGGCTTACACCAAGGAACTCGTCATGAAACGCGCGGATCACGTATTCGTGCTTGCGGACAGCTCCAAACTCGGAGTATCCTCCTTTGTCTTCAGCGGAGACATTTCCGATATCGACACCCTGATCTCCGATCCGGGGATCCCGCAGAATATTCTGAAAAAGCTGAAAACCCAAAATATAGAAGTCATATTCTAACAAATTCAAGGAGAACGAAATGGGCAACTACCTGAGCGATTCCGGTCCGAATTTCAAGGCCGGAGAAGTAAAACTGAACTCCATCCCCGAGTATCAGTATAACAAAGACATGAAGAAGGAACTCAAAGCCGGACATGTCAAAAAGGAAGATCTGGCGGAACTCTATGAGTCCATGCTCGTCATCCGCGAGTTCGAGGAAATGATCCTCAAACTCAAAAACGGCGCCTATGAAATCCTCAGCGACTATGAATACCGCGGTCCGACACACCTTTCCATCGGTCAGGAAGCAACAGCCGCGGGCGTCTGCTCCGCTCTCAACATCACGGACGAAATCACCTCCACCCACCGCGGACACGGTGACTCCATTGCGAAGGGCTTCCACGCCATCAAGAGAATGACCGAGGCACAGCTCAAGGCGCGCTGCCCCGAATTCTCCGCCCTCTCCGGCGACGCACTTCTGGAAGCCGTCCTCGAGGACCATATTTTCAGAACCATTGCCGAACTCTTCGGTAAAGAAGCCGGCTACGGCAAAGGACGCGGCGGCGGAATGCACATCGCGGACTTCCGCGTCGGACACCTCGGAGCAAACGCGATCGTCGGCGGCGGCATCCCGATCGCCACGGGCGCGGCAATGACCAACCGCATCGACATCGATCCTTCGCACAAAGGAAAAGTCGTCTGCGCATTCGCCGGCGACGGAGCTTATGCCAACGGCGTTGTGCTGGAATCTTTCAACTGGGCATGCCAGGGACAGTTCACCGATCCGGCTCTCTCCAGCATCAACTTCGGTCTTCCGATTATCTACTGCCTCATCAACAACCACTTCGGCATGACGGGCAGAGCCGACCGCGAAGTGACGGGCGTCAATCCGCTTGTCCGCCGCGCCGCCGGTTTCTCCAATGAAAACATGCACGCGGAAGTCGTCAACGGCATGGACCCGCTGGCTGTCAGAGACGCCATCGAGCGCGCCAAGAAGACCATTGCCGAAGGCAAAGGCCCGGTCATGCTCGAATTCAACACCTACCGTTATTTCGGACACTCCCTTTCCGACCCGAGAACGGAATACCGCACGAAGGATGAGGAAGCCCAGTGGAAGGCGGTCGATCCGGTTCCCTGCTTCCGCCAGAAACTGATCGAGAACGGCATCTTCACGGAAGAAGAACTTGCCGGGATGGAAGCAAATGTCGTGGAAAGAAACAAGAAGGCTGCACGCCGCGCCGCGGATTCCGACGATCCGAAGCCGGAAGACGTCATCAAATACATGTATACCGATACGTCCAGCGACACCGTCCCCGCTCCCTACAATCAGCTCATGAAGCGCGGCGACCGCCCCGTCATCAAGCGTGACGCGGAAAGCCGCATCACCTACAAGGACGCGATCAAGGAAGGCATGATCGAGGAAATGGAACGCGACGCGCGTGTCGTTCTCTATGGAGAAGACGTTGCGGACTATGGCAATGCGTTCAAACTGACCAAGGGCATGCTCGAATACTTCGGACGCGCCCGCGTGTTCAACACCCCGATTTCCGAAGCCGCGATCGTCGGCACCGGCGTCGGCATGGCAATGACGGGCTACCGTCCGGTCGTCGAACTCATGTATATGGACTTCGCGCTGATGGCTTCCGACCAGATTTCCAATCAGGCGGCAAAATGGCATTACATGACAGGCGCATCGACCAAAGTTCCGATGGTGATCCGCTGCTCCGTCGGCGGCGGCAAGGGATACGGCGGACAGCACTCCCAGTCCCTCGAATCCATCTTCGCCCACATTCCCGGCACCTATGTCGTATATCCCTCCAACCCCTACGATGCAAAGGGACTCATCAAAACCGCGATCCGCGACGACAACCCCGTCGTCTTTGTGGAGGGTCAGCTCCTTTACAATATGAAAGGTGTGGTTCCGGCGGAAGATTACACGATTCCGTTCGGCGTTGCGAACGTTCTGCGTGAAGGTTCCGACATCACATTCGTCGGCTGGGGCCCCGCGATCAATGATGCCGTCAAAGCGGCGGATGCTCTCGCGGAAGAAGGCGTCAGCGTTGAAGTGATCGACGCCCGCACACTCGTTCCGTTCGACTGGGAAACCGTCTTCGCCTCTGTCCGCAAAACCGGCAAGTGCGTTGTCATGAGCCAGTGCGTCGATATCGGAAGCTTCACGGGCGAAATCGTTTCCAGGATCATGGAAGAATGCTTCGACTCTCTTGACGCACCGGTCCTCAAGATCGGCGCGAAGAACGGTATTGCTCCTCAGGCGCACTGCCTTGAAAAGGCGTTCCTCCCGAGCATCGAGGAAATGGTCGCAGCAGCTAAGAAAATCCTTTGATAGAGAGAAGGTCGCTAAATGGCAACTAAGATACCAGTACCCAGACTCGGCCAGTCCGAGGAGACCGTCACGATTCAGTCGTGGAAGGTCAAAGAGGGCGATGTCATCAAGAAAGGCGACGTTCTGTTCGATGTCGAAACAGACAAAGCCGTTCTTGATGTGGAATCGCAGTTCGAAGGAACCGTCCTGAAGATTCTCGTTCCGGCGGGAAAAGAAGTTCCGGTTCTCTGCACAGGTCTGATCGTCGGCAACCCCGGTGAAGACATTTCCGCACTCGTGGCGGAAGCGGCGGCACCGGCACCCAAAGCTGCGCCTGCGGCTCCGGCTCCGAAAGCGGCGGCTCCCGCGCCGAAAGCGGCACCGGCGGCTCCGAAAGCAGCTCCGGCACCTGTCGCGGCACCTGTTGCTGCGGCTCCCGTCGCGGCTCCGGCTCCGAAAGCGGCGGCAGCCCCCGCGAAGAAACCGGTCTCCCCGAGAGCCCGCGCCTTTGCAAAGGACTATCTGATCGACCTCAACAAGGTCCCCGGAACCGGCGGAGATGTCGGGCGCGTCACGGAAAAGGACGTGAAAGACTATCTTGAGGCTTCCGGCTACAACGCGAAAAAGATCACTCCCGCGGCGCTGAATGTCGCCAGGGAGAACAAGCTGGAACTGCTCAGCCTGAACGGCAGCGGCGAAGGCGGCAGAATCACGCTTGCGGACGTGAAGGACGCGGTTGCGGAACTCCCGAAACCGATGAGCACGATGCGCAAAGTGATTGCAAGACGTCTTTCCGAGTCCAAGCACGTCATGCCCCACTTCTATGTCACGGTTTCCATCGACATGAGTGCGGTCAAGGCGAAACGCGCGGCTCTGAAGAAACAGAATATCAGTATCAGCGTCAATGTGTTCATCGCGAAAGCGGTCGCACTTGCCCTGAAGGAATTCCCGAACATCAACGCCGAGTGCATCGGAGACGCCGTCGTTCACAAGACCAAAGTAAACCTCGGCATCGCGGTCAGCCTCGACAACGGGCTGGTCGTTCCGGTCATCCGCAATGCCGACAGAAAAGCATTGGATGAACTTGCGGACGAGATTGCGGAACAGGCCGGCAAGGCACGTTCCGGCAAACTCACTCCGGAAGACATGTCCGGAGGTTCCTTCACGATCTCCAACATGGGCATGATGAACGTGGAAAACTTCTGCGCGATCATCAACCCCGGCGAAAGCGGGATTCTTGCGGTATCCTCCGCAATCCCGACTCCGGTTGTGGACAAGGAAGGCAATATTGTCGTCCGCGACATGATGAAAATCACATTGAGCGTGGACCATCGCATTGTCGACGGCTCCGAAGGAGCGAAATTTGTGAACGCAGTCAAGGCAAAACTTGAAGATGCGGCACTTTGGGATTCATTGATCTGATCTTGCGCTGATCGCTGTTCCCTGCGGGAAAGGACAACCTGTTTTGTCCTTTCCCGCTTTATTTTTCCGCTTTTCATTTATATTTAACAATTTTATGTTAAATATAACATAAAAACAGGCTTGATTTTTCCTTTTTTCATTATATTATATGTTCTGACGCTGAATCATCCGTAAAAATAAACAAGGATCAATCTTATGAATATCAGTGATTTGCCGATGGGAAACGCACCGGTTCCGGTCCGTTTCGAACATTTTCCGGTCAAATGGCAGGCTTTCCTCTGGCGAAACTGGGAATACGTTCCGCCGGCGAAACTTGCAGAAATTCTTCAATGTCCGGAGCAGACCGTTCTTGATGCCGCGGCGGAGCTGGGACTTCCTATGACGCATGAAGTCAACCCGAAGTGGCTGCTTTTCGGCTACCTGACGATCATCCGCTCGAACTGGCACCTTCTCAACTACCGCCAGCTTCTCCAGCTTCTGGACTGGACTCCGGAACAGCTTGCCTACACGCTCAAAGAAGAAGATTTCTTCTGGGCGAAACTCGGCGCCCTCAAACCCGCCTGCGGGGAACTGAAATACATGCCGCTGACTCCGGAAGAACGCAAAGCTACGGCTCTTTTCCGTGAGCGGGTCCGCAAGCATATTCCGCAGGAATGTGAAATGAATTATTCGGAACAGCCTTTCACTTTTGCGGAGAAATACGCAGCGCAGAAATTCTCCGGCGGCACGGAACGGTTTGAATTGAATTTCATCCACTCCTATGCGGCAAGCTGCGGGGACATCTTCATCGACATCGAAAAGCGCGACCCGGTCCCGGAAAATCTGCTTCAGCAGTATGCCTCCATGGGAATCAGGGGGGTCTGGATGCACGCGATTCTTTATCTGCTCCATCCGGTGAAAGGTTCGGAGGAGTTCTCCAGGGGATATGAGACACGTCTCCGCAACCTCTCCGTTCTTGCGGAACGCTGTAAAAAATACGGGATCGGCATTTATCTGTATCTGAACGAGCCGCGCGGAATGCCCTATGCGTTTTATGAGAAAAACCCGGACTGGGCAGGAGTCGACGTTCCCAGAAATCATATGCGCGCCAACTGTACAAGCAGGCAAAAACCTCTGGAATGGCTTGAGGAGGCATGCGCGGCGGTATTCGAGGCGGCTCCGGCGCTTGCGGGCGCATTCATGATTACAATGTCGGAAAACCCGACGCACTGCAACTATGCGTTCAACAAGACGGCATGTCCGTTGTGCAGAGACCGGGACGGTGCGGATCTGATTGCGGAAGTCGTTGCGGCGGCGGAGAGAGGAATTCATGCATCCTCCCCCGGAGCGAAACTGCTGGTTTCCGACTGGGCATGGCGGGAAAAGGGAACCGATACGGATAACGCCGCATTCAAGCGGAAAGTCATTGACAGGCTTCCGAAGAATGTCTGGTTCATGAGCATCAGCGAATGGGGCAAAGAGACCGGCGCCGGAGGCGTCAAAGGCAGTGTCGTGGATTATTCGATCTCACAGGTCGGACCGAGCAGGGAGGCAGCCGAAGTCTGGCGTTACGCACAGTCACGCGGGCTCAAGACCGTGGCAAAGATTCAGATGAACAATTCGTGGGAACTTTCCGCGGTACCGTATCTTCCCGTCCCGTATCTGCTTCAGGAACACCTGGACAATCTTTCGCGTCTCGGCGTGGACGGCCTGATGCTGAGCTGGACGCTCGGCGGCTATCCGGGCGGCAATCTTGAGCTTCTTTACAAGAATGTGGAAGTGCTCGCCGCCGATAAATTCAGCGTGAACGTCGCAGGAAAAATCTGCGAGGCGTGGCACCTGCTCAGCGACGCATTCCGCGAATTCCCGTTCAGTTGCCCTGTGATCTACGTCGGGCCGATGAACTACGGTTCCATGAATCTTCTGTATCTGAAGGACACCGGCTACCGGGCAACCATGATCGGTTATCCTTATGACGACCTGACCGGATGGAGGGACATTTATCCGGAAGACATTTTCGAGGATCAGTTCCGCAAGGTTACGGAGGGATGGAAAAAGGGGCTGGAGCTTCTGGCTTCACTCAAGGAACAACTGAAACCGTCGGATCAGGCTCCCTATGAGGAACTTCGCCGCATGGCGGAAGCATCCTACTGCCATCTGCGGAGCACATACCTGCAAATCCGTTTTGTGCGTCAGCGCAACGCCGGCGACAAAGCAGCGATGATCGCGACAGTCCAGGAGGAATTGTCTCTGGTTCATCAGCTTTACGAGTTGGCGCGTATGGATTCCCGGATCGGATTCGAGGCAAGCAATCACTATTACTACTCTCTGAACGACCTGATTGAAAAAATGGTCAACTGCGAGGATGTAATCGACCGTCTGTCGAATTAAACCAATTATTCGAACTGGCGGAACGGCGCGGAAGCTGACATGGCTCCCCCTGTTCCGCCAGTTGACGCAGCGGGAAAAACTACTCCTCCAGCCCCTCCGCACGGACACGGAGCGAACCTTTGGAAAGACGGGCGGTCAACAGGGTTCCGGGAGGAGCTTCCAGTGCGTCCGTGACCGGTTTGCCGCGGGAATCGAAGATCATTGCATAACCGCGGTTCAGAATGCTGAACGGACTCAGGCTTTTCAGTTGCCCCTGCATCATGCGGAACCGGGCGTCCGCATCGGACACGGCATTGTCCAGGGCGACGGACATATCTTTCAGAAGCGTGTCGATCTCCTGGCTCTTTTCCATAACGAAGTAGGAGGGACGGCGCAACGCCTCCGAGGAAATCAGGGAGTCCAGACGGCTCTTTGCACGTTCATACGCCAGGGAAATCGAGGCGAGAATCCGGGTCCGCATGGAATCCACGGTCTCATTCAGCGCCGCTTTATCGGGGACGATCATCTCCGCCGCACCGGAAGGGGTGGGCGCACGAAGATCCGCCGCAAAGTCGGCGATCGTGAAATCAATTTCATGCCCGACCGCACTCACGACGGGAATCCGGCTCGCCGCAATCGCACGCGCCACCACTTCTTCGTTGAACGGCCAGAGATCTTCCAGACTGCCGCCTCCGCGCGTTACCACGATCACGTCCACTTTTCCGTAACGGTTGAAAAAATTCACTCCGGCGGCAATATAGCGTTCCGCGCCCCTGCCCTGAACGGGAGCCGGGTAAATCTTGATGTCAAGCGTCGGAAAACGAGAAAGGGAAATTTTCAGAAAGTCATGCAGTGCGGCTCCGTCGGGAGATGTCACGAGCCCGATGCGCGCCGGAATATATGGAACCGGCTTTTTCCGGGATTCGTCGAACAGTCCCTCTGCGGCAAGACGCTGTTTCAGCAGTTCGAACTGACGCTGGAGATCGCCGAGCCCCATGGGGCGCAGACTGCGGATATTGAGCTGATACTCTCCGCGCTGCATATAAACGGACAGTTTGCCGTATGCTTCGATCTGGGAACCCTCGCGCACTTTGAGTTTGGCGCATTCATTCGCGCCGCCGAAGTAGACCGCCTTGATCTGGGATGAAGCGTCTTTCAATGTCATATAAGCATGGCCGCTGCGGTGAAGCGTCAGGTTTCCGACCTCGCCGCTGACCCACATCGGGCGGAGCGAACCGTCGACGATGTCACGCATGATCCCGTTCAGTTCGGTCACGCTCCATATTTTCTCCTCCTCCGGCATCTTATGCGCCTCCGCCGATCAGATGTGCAATCAGGAATACCAGCAGAGAACCGATCACAAAAAGAAAATTGACTCCCAGAAAAGCGATAAGCATGATAAACAGCATGAATCCCTTGATGACTTCCGAGGATACGCTGTTCAATTTCGGGAAAATGCTCGCCAGAATATGCCAGCCGTCCAGCCCCGGCGCGGGAATCAGGTTGAAAGAGAGAAGAACAAAGTTGTAAATGCCGAAGAGAGCCAGAAACTGCTGAAGCATCGTTCTTGCCTGTTCCTCAAGCCCGGGAACCCGGTAGCTTATGCCGAGCAGAATGCCGCCGGCAAGGAAAAGCACGAAGTTGGCAACGGGACCGGCAACGGATACCTTCAACATGCTCCAGCGTCCGCGGAGCAGCGTCGGATTCACGGGAACGCCTCCCCAGGCGATTCCGAAAAACGCCATCATCAGCAGAGACATGAAGCCCATCTGTTTCACCGGATTCAGGGTAAGATGGTCCTGAAGAGTATAGTCCCCCTCCCTGACTCCCATCCATGCATGAAAATATTCGTGCAGGCATACCGAAAAAGTCACAATCAGGCACACGGTGAAGAAATAAACCGGATTGGTCCATAATGTCTGAATAAAAAGCACTTTTGTTCTCCCGTTACAGTTTCATGAAAAGCTTTATTATACAATCGGAACCCTCCGTTTTCAAGACGGAGCCTTCGCGGGAAATTCGCAATGCGCGGAAACGGCATTGATAATTTCATCGTTCAAGGCGAGAAAAGTCTGCCCGCGAATCGAAAAGAGACGCGGCGAGTCGAAATCCAGATCATAAAGCCTGTCGCAGATTTCACCGCTCAGCAGATCGTCCCCGGCGGGAGTCCTGCCGTGAAAGCCGAGAATGCGCAATGCCGGCAGCGATCCGGCAATATCCCAGATTTTGCATCCCGTGACATACGCCGCATCCTTGCCCAGCGCAAGTTCCACACAGGAATAAGCGCAAGTCCCGATGGCGATGACCGGATTCGGGCCGCGGAAAAGTCCGCGCTTCACCATCGCCTGCGAAAGATTGATCACAGCCGCATCGTCAAAATGAATCTCCGGCGGAACCATCTCCCTCATATTGGAACGCAGGGAATCCGCGTCGGGAACTCCCGGCACATGCGAATAAAACGCCCTGCCGCCGGAAGTGATCATCATTTCGCCGAGCTCCGGCATGTAAACGCCGCCGTCCCGGATTACGCCGCCCTCGGCAAACGCAATGGAAATCCCCCACAACATGCGCTGATGCGCAAAATTGGCGGTTCCGTCCACGGGATCGATGATCCACGTCTTCCCCGTCAGAGCACGGGCAAGGTAGTCCGAACTTTTCTGACGGTGCGTTTCTTCCCCGAGAATATAAACTCCATTCGTTTCGTCGCCGAGCTCTGCGGCCAGAATCCGCTCAATGGTTCGATCCGCATCCGTAACAAGAGTCCGGTCATATTTCAGTGCGGCATTCGGATGTTTCTTGATTTCAAGAGCCTGTCTGCCGCACTCGGCAAACAGTTCTATGATGCGTCCGGCGTTCCAGAAATCCATTGGTCAGTCACCGATGATCTTGATCAGGGCGCGTTTTCTGCGGCCGCCGTCGAACTCGCCGTAAAAGACCTGTTCCCAGGGGCCGAAATCAAGTTTGCCGTTGGTGATCGCAATCACGACCTCGCGTCCCATGACCTGGCGTTTCATATGGGCGTCGGCGTTATCCTCGCCCGCCAGATTGTGAAGATAAGCTGTCGTAGGCTCATGCGGAGCAAGCTTTTCAAGCCACTTGTCATAGTCCTGATGAAGCCCGGATTCATCGTCGTTGATGAACACGGACGCCGTGATGTGCATGGCATTGCAGAGAAGCAGTCCCTCCCGGATGCCCGATTCTTCCAGCGCTTTCTGAATCTGCGGCGTGATGTTGACAAAACCCCTGCGTCCGGGGATGTTGAATACCAGTTCCTTTCTGTAACTCTTCATAACTGCAAATCTCCTGTTTTTCCTGAATTTACACTTGATACAGTAAGGAATGTAACACGAATCCGTCAAAAAGCCAGCATGATTTTACAACTTAGACTTGATTTCTCTGCAAACTGCTAATATTTTATTGGTTTTAACATTATGAAAGCAAGTCCTGCGAAAAGGAGAAAAGAATCGACAGGAGTCTCAGGAAGACCGTTTCTTTTCAGCCGCAGACAGAAATTTCAGGCGCCACAACGATATTTTGGAGAATCAGCATGAATCAGATCAAGATCGGCACCATAGTGCAGGCCAATGAAAAAGCCGCCTCCTACATCGAGCAGATCATCCCCTATGGGTTCGAGTGTTTCACATTCACCTACGGCGGAGGAAAATTCAACGGCTTTGAGCCGGAGAAACTCGCGGATGCCGTCATGCCGGTCCTGCGGGAAAAACAGATCGAAGTATCCAACATCTCCGTCTTCGGAAACATGCTGGAACATACGGAAGAAGCGGAACACACGCGGCAGTGTTTCAAACACGCGATTGATACCGTCGCCCTGTTCGGCAGCAATCTGGTGACAGGTTTCACCGGACGCGAAACCGGAAAATCCATTCCCGACAATATCGGGCGTTTCAGGGAAATCTGGCTCCCGCTGACGGAATACGCCGCCTCCAAAGGAGTGAGAATCGCCTTTGAAAACTGCCTGATGGGCGGCAACTGGAATACCGGCAGCTGGAATATTGCAATCAATCCCGATGCATGGGAGCTGATGTTCGATGCCGTCCCCCTGGACAATATCGGGCTGGAATGGGAGCCGTGCCATCAGATGGTTCAGCTGATTGACCCGCTTCCGCAGATCCGCGAATGGGGGAAAAGATTCTTCCATATCCACGGGAAGGACGCCACAATCCGCCGCGACGTCATCGCGAAACACGGTTTTCTCGGCAGGGAAGCGGCGTGCTGGCACAGAACGCCCGGCTTCGGAGATTCCAACTGGACGGACATCATTTCAGAACTGCGCCTCGCATCCTATCGCGGGAACATCGACATCGAAGGCTGGCACGATCCGGTTTACCGCGGCGATCTGGAAATGACCGGGCAGGTGGCGGCATTGAATTATCTGAAGAAATGCCGAGGCGATTCTTTCATCGCCAATCCGGTATGAGGAAATTGTGCAACCGTCAGCATTTTTGCCTTGCAGCAGAGTTTTTGCAGTCATGATTTTCAACGCATAGAAAAGCGGAGGTATGGATATGAGATGTCCCAGATGCGCTTGCCAGGATGATAAAGTAGTGGATTCCAGAGCCACCAAAGAAGGTGCGGGGGTTCGCAGACGCCGCGAATGCCTCAACTGCGGGCACCGTTTCACAACTTACGAGGAGATCATTCAGGCGGAACTGAAAGTCCTGAAACGGGACAACACCCATGAGGATTTCGACAGGGAAAAGTTGCGCCGCGGGATCGAAAAAGCCTGTTGGAAACGCAATATCCGCCCGGAGCAGATTGATACGCTTCTCTCGAAGATCGTCATGGAAATCGAAACAGAATATGACCGTGAAATTTCCAGCGTCGAAATCGGCACCAAAGCAATGGCGGCGCTGCGCCAGCTTGACAAAGTCGCCTATGTACGCTTTGCCTCCGTTTACCGGGATTTCAAGGATATTGAGGAATTCATCTCCGAGATCCGCACCATAGGAGCGAAAAAACGTTGACGGCATCATGAAATTTCTTCTATTCACGAAAGAGCTCATTCAAAATTACTCCTTCATGGGAGTGATCCACCGCACACTCGGCGATAAAGGCTATATCCTTCTGTTGAGCATTGTCGTCGGAGTCATCTCCGGCACCGCGGCAGTACTTCTGAAACTCTTTGCACACGGCTGCCATGACCTTGCAAGACTGCTCGCCGAGCGCCTTCCGTGGATGATGTGGATTCTTCCCGTCGTTCCCGCAATCGGCATCTTCGGATGTATCGTGATCGTCCGGTTGTTTTTCAACAAGGGGCCTTATGAAAAAAGCCTGGCGGGAGTCATTATGGCGACCACCAACGGAACCAGCGACCTGCCGCGCAGCAAAACCTATTCCCATATCATCACCAGCGGACTCGCGGTCGGCATGGGCGCATCCGCCGGACTTGAGGCGCCGATCGCCCTGACCGGTTCCGCCATCGGTTCCAATGTGGCGAAAGTGCTCCAGCTCGGACGCGAAAGCAGGACGCTTCTTCTGGCGTGCGGAGGCGGCGCCGGCATCTCCGCCATCTTCAACAGCCCCGTTGCGGGAGCCCTTTTCGCCTGCGAAATCCTGCTTCCCGCATTTTCGGTTCCGGCATTGGTGCCGCTCCTGATGGCATCCGCAGCCGCCGCAGTCATTTCGGAAATCTTCTACAACCAGCATACGTTCATCCAGCTCAATGAGGGAACCGTATGGACCGTCACCAATATTCCATACTATGTGATCATCGGACTTGCCGCAGGGCTTGTCTCCGCCTTCGTCATCAGAACTTCTGTCATTACGGCAAAAAAATTTGAAAAGTATAAGAACGTCTGGATCCGCGGCGCGGTCGGCTGCCTGATTCTCTACGTTTTCTTTCTGCTGTTCCCGGCGCTGAAAGGCGAAGGCTACGGCTATGTTTCCGATCTTCTGCGCGGAAAGGAAAGCGTCATCGCCATCGGGAGCCCGATCTCATCTCTGTTCAGCGGACCGAATACTCTGGTGATCCTGCTGGGACTCCTGATCGTCATCAAGCCGTTTGTTTCGGCGGTGTCCGTCGAAAGCGGCGGTGACGGCGGTATTTTCGGACCGTCCATGTTCATAGGTGCTTTTCTCGGCTATTTCATTTCAAAAATCCTGAACCTTACAGGCATCACCGTGATTGACCCGGTCAACTGCATCGCAGTCGGCATGGGAGGCGTCCTTGCCGGAGTCATGCACGCGCCGCTGACAGGGATGTTCCTGATTGCGGAACTGACCGGCGGCTATAAACTGTTCGTCCCGCTGATGATCGTCGTAGCGCTTTCGAGCTTCATCAGCAAGCGCATTGCCAAACATAACGTATATAAATCCATGATTGTCATGAAAGGAGGCACGCCGGAGCAGAAAGACGATGCCGTCATGATGATGCACAAGCAGCTCCGCGACCTGATCGAAAACGATTATGTCCCTGTAAAACAGACGGATACCTTGCGGACTCTCCTGAAAGCTCTGATGAAATCCAAACGGAACATTTTCCCGGTGCTTTCCGATGACGGCGCAATCGTCGGTATCGTGCGTGTGGACAATATCCGCCCGTTTATTCTGGATACGGAACTGTATGACATGGTTCTGGTCTTCGATATCATGTCCCCGACAGGCCCGGCTCTTGAGGCAACGGATTCCCTGCATGATGCCACGAGACTGTTCGAGAGTCTGCGCGTCTGGAACCTTCCGGTCGTGGAAAACGGCAAATATCTGGGCTTTGTATCGAAAGCCGGCGTTTTCGACAGTTACCGCAAGATGCTCAGCACGAAACCGGACCTGTTCTGAAAAATCCCGTTTTCAACAATCTTTCCTGATCAGCACATTCCAGAGAATTTTTTGGAATATGAGGACATCCGTTCTCCCATGCTTCAGATTTTTCCGGGCTTTCCATATCCCGCGTTCATATTGTGAGAAGATCAACTGAAATATTTTTGATATTTTTTCTCTTTTGAGTTTGACATTTTGCGGATCGCCATGTATCTTACAGACCTATTCCCAAACGGCAGTAATGCCAAGTGGCGGGGTAGCTCAGTTGGTAGAGCAACGGACTGAAAATCCGTGTGTCACCGGTTCGATCCCGGTCCTTGCCACCATTTTTTTGTCTCTTTGCCGGATGGACACCGCGTCCGGCTTTTTTGCTTCCCTGTTTTGAGCGTTGATTTTCAACGATTTGCAAAATCAGAGAAAAACGGAGATTCTCCGTTCGCCACCATTCCCGATGCAGATTCCCTGATTCTCCGGCAAATTCTCCGTTTGCCTCGTGTCCGGGACACATGGATTGAAAAAGTTATAACCAATTGGAGAAAGAGAACTTACGAAAACACACCTCTAAACTCGTCTTGATTTCTCCAAATATGATGCCCATAAAAAAAAGCGAACTTTTCTCTGTTTTACGCTGTTTTTTATGATTTTACGCAGAAACCATGTGTCACAAGTCCCCCCAAAACGGAGAATTCCGGTTTTGATTTATGTAAAGATGCCACCATTTTTTCATGCGGAAAGGACACATGGATGGATTAAAAAAAAAAGCGACTCTGCAACATGCAGAATCGCTGAAGATTTACCCGATGCCAAGCATCTTCTTCTGTTCTTCCCAGTCTGGAGGAAGACCGTTACGGAATGTCTTGAGCGTAATTTCCTTCGGCAAAGTTCCGATAATCGCCATGTGGATGATTTCCGGAGAAAGCAGAGCAAGTTGAAGCGTGTGGGAAACAATGGCCCGCTCCTTGCCTACATGTTTTGCCAGAGCATCCACACTGGGAATTACTCCCTCATCCAACATCTGCTGCCATGCAAGCGCATTGGCAATTGCAGTGAGAAGCGGTGTTTGCATCTGAATACCGATTTCATTTTCCGGAAAAACAATGACTTTGGTCTGTTTAACGCACCGGAACTTTATCGGGACGACCACCCTGACATTTCCGTTCGGCAGAACTTCACTGATATTCATGTGTTCATTATTCCTTCAATAACAGCCTTGATGCCGGATGTTTTTATTTCGTAGGCAAGCTGATGTTCATGAACGGTGATTTTTTCAAACAGTTCGGAATAGAGCCTATTCAGTTCCAGACTGGAGCATTCCAGCCAGAATTCGTCTCGGAAAATCCGTTGTAATTCCGCCACGGTGATTCCTGTGGCTTTGAAAATCGTCTCCTGAAAAAACGTTGAGGAAAAAATCCTGACTGTCTGCTCTTTTACTGCATCCTCTATGATGTTTGAACCGATTTTTCCGACCGGACAGAGTTTTTCTGACCGATGATAATCCGTATTGCAGTAGTAGTAATAATAACGTTTTTTCCCTTTTGTGCAGAATACAGGAATCATCGCGCATCCGCAGTGCCCGCATCGTAAAATTCCTTTCAGGGGAACCGTGATTTCCGTAATACCACCGGAACGTTCGTAAGGACAGTTGGATTTTATGATTTCCTGTACTCGATTCCATGTCTGCCGTGAAACAATGGCTTCATGTTCGCCTTTGAAAATCTCTCCCTTGTATTCCACATCTCCAACGTAAACTGGATTTTTCAAAATCCGTGCAACGTATGTATTGACCCATGCTTTTTTCTTTCGAGAAGTCAGACCGTCCTGATTCAGTTCATGCGCGATCAGTTTCGGAGACTGTGTTTCAACGAAACGCTGAAACATCCTTTTTACGACAGGGGCTTCAGTCGGATCGGGAAAGATTTTCTTGTTTTCAGAACGATACCCGTATGGAACAAATCCCCCCATCCACATGCCCCGTTTCCGGCTGGCAACATACTTGTCTCTGGTCCTTTCAGCGACCAGTTCCCTTTCATACTGACCGAAAGACATCAAAATATTCAGCATCATTCGGCCTGCCGGGGTCGAGGTGTTGATTTCCTGCGTCACGGAACAAAATGATACATGATATTGCTCAAAAATCTCCTGAAGATCGGAAAAATCCGTCAGGGATCTGGAAAGGCGGTCTAGCTTATAGACCACGACCATATCGATTTTTCCCGCTTTGATGTCAGCAAGCAGCCTGGTCAAGGCCGGACGATTGATATTGCCTCCGCTGAAACCTCCATCGTCGTAATGTTCCGGCAAGCATTCCCACCCGTTTGCCTTCTGGCTGAGAATATACGCCTCGCCCGCTTCGCGCTGGGCATCCAGACTGGAGAATTCCTGGCTGTCCAATGTGCCGTCATCGACAGATTTTCGTGTATAAATCGCACAGCGTATTTTTGTCTTTTCCGCGATCATTTCTTTACTCCGAAAAATACTTTGCCATTCCAGCGGGTCCCTGTAATTTCACGGGCAACTGCGGAAAGTGATTTATAACGCTTCCCCTCACATTCGAAACATTTGTCCGAAATCACGGTGACATCATAGGTTTTACCCTTCCATTCACGGATATAATGAATGGCCGGCGCAATTCCGCCTTTTTGAGTTGGAAGAGAAATTTTCTTCGGGGAAACAAATTGAGCAAGGAGATTTTTGTCGACTTCGCACAGGCCGCCAAGATACATTTCCTGAATCCGGTAAATAATACGGTTCTTCAGGGTTCGAGTATTAACAGGATGCGGAATATCTCCATAAAGCCGATGGAATTCCGCACGCAGAGCCTGAATTTCCATAGATTCGACATCTTTCATCAATTTCCTCATCTGATCCATGATGCTCATGTTACGACTCCCTTTTCTGACGACATATACAAGCATTGCCCTGCACTTTTATCCAGTCGTTTATGTTGGATTCTGCGAACAATTGCAGAAACCATATCAATGATTCTGCGAATGTTTTCCGGAAGTTCCCGTTCATCCATTTTTCTGTCTCCTGAGTTCGGAAAGTTTGAGTCTGCCATTTGGGGGAATCCCGCCAGGGCGTTTGTCGGAAAGGCGGATCATCGGCTTGCGATCGAGCTTCACGGGAAGCGTCTCGGGCAGAGACGCGCCGAGCATGGATCCGCAGACCGCACAGCC